>OGRM01000844.1_pt1 | contig 23357 bp, 17 predicted proteins | sample 1553491 | NCBI WGS metagenome assembly OGRM01 (sample SAMEA2580110, study PRJEB22360) | human gut metagenome | biome: human gut; feature: human-associated habitat; material: faeces | place: Denmark | collected 2008/2010
TGACATCCGTGGCAGGGCTTCCGGAAGTCGAATAAGGAGTACGATATGGCAATTCTTACATATAAATTTGACGACCAAACACAGCTTTCCCCACATTTCAACGCCCGTGAATTTCGGTGTCAGTGTGGACAACCACATGAAACTTTGATTGCGTCTGAACTGATCGACAAGCTGGAAGCCCTCTATACTGCCCTGAATTGCAGCAAAATCATTGTGACAAGCGGCTACCGCTGCCCAGAACATGACAAGGCGGTTGGTGGTACAAGCAGCGGTCAGCATACCAAAGGCACTGCTGCGGATGTCTGTTGCTACGGGCAGGACGGGCAGCCGATTAGCAGCAAGACGGTGTGCTGCAAGGCTCAGGATTTAGGCTTTGGCGGTATTGCTAACATCACAAGTAGTTATCAGTACACGCATCTGGATGTGCGGACAGGATACCGCTGGCTTGGGGATGAAACAAAGGGCAATGGCACGATTACAGATGATTTTTACAAGTATTTTGGTTTGACATCTGCAAAAAATATCCTCTATGGGATTGATGTATCATACTGCCAGCAGAAAATTGATTGGGTAAAAGTAAAAGCGTCTGGAAAAGTTTCATTTGCTCTGATTCGTGCCGGATTCGGAAAGATCTTGAAGAATCAGGTTGATGATTATTTTGAAGAGAATTATGCTGGTTGTCAGAAAAGCGGTATCCCCTGCGGTGCGTTTTGGTATAGTTATGCCACGAGTGCAGCAGAGGCAAGGCAGGAAGCAAGTGTCTGCTTGCAAGTTCTACAGGGGAAGCAGTTTGCATATCCAATTTATTTCGATTTGGAAGAAAAGAAGCAATTTGCTCTTGGAAAACAGGTTTGTAGCGAAATGGTTGAAGCGTTTTGCAGCACATTGGAGCAGGCTGGCTATTATGCCGGTTTGTATTGCTCTACCTTTTACCTTGAAAATTATGTCACTGAATCGGTGCGAAATCGGTATACAGTTTGGTGTGCAGATTATAGCAGCGAATGCGGTTATTCCGGCAATTATGGCATCTGGCAAAAGGGATGCGGAACGATCAGCGGTATTAACGGGGACGTTGATTTAGATGAATGCTACATAGATTACCCAACAATCATCAAAAACGCTGGTCTGAATGGATTTGCAAAAAATGCAACAACCACTCCAGAGAACACTCAAAATGGCACTTTAGACACTAAAAAAGATACCAGTGATGATGACACACTACAGCAAATTTTGAATCACGTAAAAAGCATAGATGAAAAACTCTAAAAAATAACAATAGCCGACCTCTGATCAGCAATCAATGGTCGGCTATTTTGTGCATCATATTTTTCTTGATTTAGCAAAAAAACTATGATATAATAAAAATGCCATCTGTTGCGGCACAACAGATGGTATAAAAAGGGAACAAAAAGTATAATTTAACAATATTATTATACCACATTTGTTTCCTCTTGTCAAGGAGGAATCTTTAGTGGCAACAGCGAAAAAACTGCCGTCTGGTAACTGGCGTGTGCGGTTATACATTGGCGAGAACAGCAATGGGAAAAAGCTGTACAAATCTTTTACAGCCAGAACAAAAAAAGAAGCGGAATTTTTAGCCGCTGAATACAATCTGAAGCGAAAAGGGAAACCTAAGGACTTAACAATTGGAGATGCAATTGATGGCTATATTGCCAACAAAGACGGGGTATTATCTCCGTCAACAATTGCAGGATATCGAAATATCCGAAAAAATCAATTGCAAGAATTGATGAATGTACCATTATCGAAGATCACGAATCTGATGGTACAGGCAGCTATCAATGAAGCAGCAAAGACATTATCTGCGAAATCAGTACGGAATGCACATGGTTTGTTGACGGCATCGGTAGCAATGTATATGCCTGATTTTGTGTTTCACACAACTTTGCCTGCAAAAGAGCATAAAGTAAAGGATCTGCCAACCCCACAGCAGATTGCAGATGCGATAAAAGGCACAGACATCGAATTGCCGGCGATGCTTGCCATGTGGCTTAGCCTGAGAATGTCAGAGGTACGTGGAATCCGTTACAAAGACATCAGCAACGGAATTTTGACTGTGCGTAACGTACGGATCGCAATGGCAGGGCAAATTGAAAAAGAGAAAACCAAAACATTTAATAGTACACGGCAACTTGCAGTGCCAGAACGTCTATTGGATATGATAGGAGCAGGTAATCCGGATGATTATGTAGTGACTTTATCAGCAAGCACGATTTACAAGCACTTTGTATCTATAATACTTGAAAAGACTGGAAAGCACATGACATTTCACGATCTACGTCATATAAATGCATCCATTATGTTGGCTCTTGGTGTGCCCGATAAGTATGCAATGGAACGTGGCGGATGGTCAACACCATCAACGCTAAAAAATGTGTATCAGCATACATTTTCGGAAGAAAGAGCGGAAACGGATCAAAAAATTGACAATTATATGGATGGGCTTTTCTCAGACAATAAGTGAAATTTCGTGTCATATTTCGTGTCATATAGTAGTGCAAAACGCTGCAAATTGATGCTTTTTCACGCAAATGGAAGCGTATTTTTATTTTTGCAAAAAGCAAAAAAGTAGCGTAAAATCGGCACATTCCCGAAATTACGCTACTTTTTAAAAAATAGATTTGGCGGAAAGAGAGGGATTCGAACCCTCGGTACGCTATTAACGTACACACGAGTTCCAGTCGTGCGCCTTAGACCAGCTCAGCCATCTTTCCATCCGTATTCTGCACTGTGTGCATGTGGTGCGAGTGACGGGACTTGAACCCGTACGTCGAAACACACGCCCCTCAAACGTGCCTGTCTGCCAATTCCAGCACACTCGCATATTTTAACAAGATACGATATCACGTTTTCATTATCTTACGTTTTGGTATCTCGCCTCAGTGCTTTATTATTATAGCAGAAATCCGCAGGATTGTCAAGCGGTTTTTCGACTTTTTTACGTAAAAAGAAAATGCAAATTGAACCTATATTTTATGTAAGTTGCACAAATTTCGGAATTTTACACGTCCATCTGGTGATGATAGTAGTAAACTGCCAGCTGTGTCCGGTCACGCAGCTGCAATTTTTCCAGAATGCTGCTGAGATAATTCCGAATCGTTCCCTCACTGAAACAAAGTGCCGCAGCGATTTCCTTGTTGCTGTATCCCTTTGCAACCTGTGCAATGATTTCCTGTTCTTTTTCTGTAATGTCATATTTGGCATAGTCGAATGTAGATTTCTTTTTGAATTGTTTGGAGAAACAGGAAACGACTTGCTCCCCGAATACGTGTTGCCCCTGCATGACCGCTTCAAGAGCCGGAACGATTCCGGCAAAGTCCTGTTTTAATAGGTATCCCTTTGCTCCGAGTTCCAACGCCTTTGCAATGTAGGCATCATCGGAGAATGTGGTCAGGAACAGAATGCGAGCGTTTGGATCTTGTTGCAGAATCTGTTCGCCGGCATCCAGTCCGCTTCCATTCGGCATTTGAATGTCCAGCAGCAGGACATCCGGTTTCCACTGTTGATAGAGAGCAATCGCTTCTGCTCCAGATGTTCCAGTTGCCAGAACCTGCACAGAGCCGGTGCTTTCGAGGATGGTTTTCAGCGAGAGCGTCACAAGCTGGTCGTCATCAATGAGAATAATACGCATAGGGGAGAAATCCTTTCTTTACATTGTAATAGTAAGGTGGGCAATTTATGATTTTGGAATAGAGAGAAACACCCGAAACGAATCTTTTTCCGGAAAGAATCGAATCAGCCCGTGAACTTGTTCGGCTCGGTCTTGCATGGTTTCCAGACCGATTCCGGTTTGCTGCAAGTGCGAGCCCGTTCCGTTGTCTGTAATGGAAAGCTGATAAAAAGCCGGATGTTCCCGAAGGACAATTTGAATGGCGTCGCCGTTGGAGTGCTTGACAACATTCGACAAGCTTTCCTTTAAAACGCCCAGCAAACACAGCTTTACAATGCTGGGAATCTGTTCGGAAATGTCATAAGTTAATGTAATGTGGTAAGTATCTTTCAGAGGTTGCAAGCAGTCTTGTACAGACTTTTCCAATGGGATGGCATCATCATGCAGCTTGTGTACGCTGCTGCGGATACTGGTCATGGCACTGTCTAATGTTTCCTGTAGGGCAGCAACAGAGGCTTTTAGCGGCTCTTCTTTGACACAAACAGCAAGTGCTCCCGTTTGTAGCAGAGCACGGGTCAGCATATGCCCTACATTGTCATGAATTTCTCTGGCAATGCGGTTGCGTTCTTGCAGCGTTGCCATGCGTACCGCATCATTCTGTGCCGTTTGCAACTGGCGGTTTCGCTGGGTCAATTTTTGCTGCAATTCGCTTGCATGGTCATGCTGCTGGTGGGCAGTCTGTACCCAAGTTTCCCATTGTTGAGCACGCCAGCCCAATAGAATCGAAAGCGGAATCAGTCCGCAGAATAAACAGATTTGCAGCACGGAAAATGTAGCAATGTGCAGCAGAGCACCCACGGCAAAAATAGAAAGATACCATTTTTTCGCCCGAATTGCATCATATAAGAGCAGCGGCATCGTCAAGAGAATCGGCGGATAACAGCTGCAAAGCAGAAAGTAACCGCCAAGGCAGACGCTGGACAGCCAATTTTTCGGGAATGCTTGTGCAAGGGCGGAAATCGTCAGGGCAAGCAGGAGAGAAATCACAGGGAATGGGTGAATGGTGTCAATTGTGGATGCAACAGAAATGAGAATCATCCAGAATAGAATGCTCTTTTCAAGAAATGGGTACAAGAAATCAAACCACCTTTCCAGAGTGCTGTGGAGTTTGTCAGCACATGCTTTTTATAGTATAACATACTTCGGAACTTCCTGCAACTATCCGGTTAAATTTGAAAAAGCAGCATTGATTTTTTGTTATTTTTTTGAAAAACCATATGAAAACGGCTTGTAGGATTTTCTTTTAAAATGAAACGCTGCAAATGGGTTTTGAAAAGTTTTGACTAACCTTTTCTTTTTAAAAACTGCGGTTTGTAAAGTCTAATTTTTGTCGGATTCTATTGACTTTTTAGGGTGTTTGTCGTATAATAAAATCACAGGAACTCACGTAGAGTTTACCAAAAGCAAAAAGAACTTTCATAAAATTAAAGGAGTGTTACATATGTGGAAATGTTTTAAAAATGAAAAACTGTGGTGTGCAATCGGCGGTGCAGCTGCTCTGGTAATCGGTAAGAAGATTTTGACAGCGGAAACCACTCGGAAGCTGGCAGTCAGCGGTCTGGCAAAGGGCATGAAGCTCCAGAGCGATGCAAAGGCAACTTTCCAGAACATGAAGGATGAAGCATCTGATATTTGCTGTGATGCAAAGGAAGAAGCTGGACTGGCAGACATCGCAGAAGAAGCTGCAACTGAAGAAGAAACGAAGTGATTGTACCATGAATGGCAAAATCGTTTATGACAAACCCGGCAGAATCCGGTTTCGTTGCGGTGCATATGCATTTGAACGGGAACTGGAAACCGCCATTCAGGAAGCATTGCTGCGGAATCGGTTTGTATTGCAGGTAGAAGTTCATGCACAAAACGGCGGTATTCTGGTACATTACCGGAATGGACATCGCTTGGATGTCATCCGTCTGGTTGCAAGAATGAATCCTCGCACCATGCAGCCGTTGGAAAATCAAATCGGAACGGAACAGATTGATTCTGATTTCAAGAATGATTTGGCAAAATTGGTTGCAAAACGGGTTCTATATAAAGCATTGCTGCCAGCTCCAATCGGAAACGCAATGATTTTCCTGAGAGGATTGCGGTATGTCGGACGGGCAGTGAAGAACTTATTTGACTGCCATCTGAATGTAGAAGTGCTGGATGGTACTTCTGTGGCAGCTTGCCTGCTGCAAAAGAACTATAAGACTGCTGGAACAATTATGTTCTTGCTGTCTGTTTCCTCCTTGCTGGAAGATTATACCAGAGCCAGAACAAAGGCTGCTTTGACAGATAGCTTAGCGATTAAGACCGAACAAGTCTGGGTTGTTGACGGCGATGTAGAGCGGCTGATGCCAATGGCAGACTTGCAGGTAGATGACTGCATCCGTGTTCGGACGGGCAGCATCATTCCGGTTGATGGTACGATTGTAGACGGCGAAGCCAATATCAACGAATCCTCTATGACAGGCGAACCGCTGAGCGTGATGAAATCCGCTGGAGCAACGGTATTTGCCGGAACGGTTGTCGAAGAAGGAACGATTGTCATTCAGGTAAAAGCCGTTAGCGGAAATACCAAGCTGCAAAAAATCATTGAATTGATTGACCATTCCGAAAATCTGAAAGCAGGCGTTCAGAGTCGTGCAGAACATCTGGCGGACAGCATTGTCCCGTTTAGTTTCTTAGGCTTTGGATTGACCTTGCTGCTGACACGGAATATTACAAAGGCAGTTTCGATTTTAATGGTGGACTATTCTTGTGCCATCAAGCTTTCTACACCGATTTCTGTAATTTCGGCAATTCGGGAAGCAGCGGACTGTGATATTACCATCAAGGGCGGAAAGTATCTCGAAGCGTTTGCTGAGGCAGATACGATTGTCTTTGATAAGACTGGCACGTTGACGAATGCAGAACCCGTTCTGGAAAAGGTCATTCCGTTTGGAGCGTATACAGAATCAGAAGTGCTGAAAACAGCAGCTTGTCTGGAAGAGCATTTCCCGCACAGCGTTGCAAGAGCCATTGTAAAGGGAGCTGCGGAACAGAACCTGCACCACGAAGAAGAACACGCAGAAGTGCAGTATATCGTTGCACATGGTATTGCAACCACGCTGCATGGAGAACGTGCGATTATCGGCAGCAAGCATTTTGTTGCAGAAGATGAAGGTATTGTGATTACGCCGGAACAGCAGGCGGAAATTGATGCAAAATCTGGAGCATGCTCCGTTGTCTATCTGGCCAATGGCTCTGAGTGGGCGGGGGGCCTCTGCATGGCAGCCCCGCCAAGAGCAGAGGCAAAGCAGGCAATTACCATGCTGCGAGAAGCTGGTATCAGTAACCTTGTCATGTTGACGGGTGACAGCGAACAGGCAGCCAGCCGAACCGCAGAAATGCTGGGCATTACGCAGTATCATGCACAGGTTCTGCCGGAGGACAAGCACCGCTATGTCGAAGAACTGAAAGCAGAGGGCAAACGGGTCATTATGGTTGGTGACGGTATCAACGATGCACCAGCACTTGCAGCAGCGAATGTTTCCGTTGCAATGAGCGATGCCTCGGATATTGCCCGTGAAGCAGCAGATATTACTTTGCGTGGAGCAAATCTGACCGAGCTGGCAACCCTGCGGAAATTGAGCGAACGCCTCATGAAGCGGATTCATTCCAATTATCGCTTTATTCTGGGATTTAATTCCACACTGTTGCTGTTGGGCTTGTTAAGCGTACTTCCGCCGGCAACGTCCGCCTTTTTACACAATGCGTCTACGATGGCAATTTGTGCAAAGAGCATGACGCCACTGCTGAAGCAGGAAGACCGGAAATAAAAATCAAGATGTATGAAAAGGGCGATGTTCTAACTGGAGCACCGCCTTTTTTGTGCGATTTAATTTATATGATAATGGGCAGCATATCGCCGTAAGTCTGCTTGTGTGTGAATCCAATCGTTCTGTTCATGCAGCTGCAATTGCACATCTACAGGCAGCGAAAGCAGAAACTGCCGAGAAGAACTGCTTGCCTGTAACAATGTCTGTAAATTGGGAAATGGCATTTGGATACACCTCCTGTTCTTGTAGTCTGTGTTGATTTGTCGAAAAAATTCGTCAGGGAAAAGGATTGACAAAAAGAGAAAAACTGTGTATACTATTTTATAGTTAGTTACAACTAACTAATCAACCATGAGCATCAGAGAAAGGAGAATCATGATGACACAAGTTGTACAGGGAATTTTAATCCCGTTTCTGGGCACAACACTGGGGGCAGCGTGTGCATTGTTTTTGAAAAACAATCTTCCAATCAGTGTACAGCGGATTTTAACGGGCTTTGCTGCTGGAATTATGACCGCTGCTTCCGTTTGGAGTCTGTTGATTCCAGCTTTAGAGCAGGAATCTGACCGAGGACGGCTTGCATTTTTACCGGCAGCCATTGGCTTTTTGGTTGGGATTGCGTTTTTGCTGCTGTTGGATCGGCTGATTCCACATCTGCATATGAATAGCAAAGAGGCAGAAGGCATTCCGGCACGTTTGAAAAAGACAACCATGCTGGTTTTTGCAGTGACGCTGCATAACATTCCGGAGGGAATGGCAGTAGGAGTTGTTTATGCTGGCGTGTTGTATGGGCATCAGGCTTCGATTACTGCTGCCGGAGCATTGGCATTATCGCTCGGCATTGCCATCCAGAACTTTCCGGAGGGGGCAATTATTTCAATGCCGTTGCGTGCAGAAGGTATGCGAAAATCGAAAGCGTTTTTATACGGCACGCTGTCCGGCGTTGTCGAACCGCTGGGAGCGTTGCTGACGATTTTAGCATCCGGCTTTTTTATCCCGTTAATGCCGTATCTGCTGAGTTTTGCAGCCGGAGCAATGCTGTATGTAGTCGTGGAGGAACTGATTCCAGAGATGTCCGAGGGGAAGCATTCCAATGTCGGAACAATTTCATTTGCAGTGGGATTTGTTGCGATGATGATTTTGGATACTGCCTTGGGATAACATACTTTGAAAAAGATTCAAAAAAAATGAAAAAAGCTCTTGACAAATTTGAAATTGTGTGGTAGAATGAGTTCGTTAGTTAGAGAACACTAACTGCAAAAGGACGGGAAGCATCAGGATTTCCCGATTTTTTCCGTTTCTCGGTTAGTTAAAACTAACAATTTGCCGGCGAAGATCCGCTGTCCACAAAAACAAGAATAGGAGGGGTTGCATGTCCGTTTCCGAATGTGTAAAATTTGAGCAAAAACTGGCGTATTTTATGGCACCATCGTTGTTGGGAATCAAGTGTGCCAGTCTGATGTCCATCAACAAAACAGAATTTTCTGTTTTGGAACATTTGGAGCGATTCAATGCAAGAGCTCATGCAAAAGGGTTGAAATTGCGGTTGCTGTGTGACTGCACCAATCGTGCGTTAATCCTGCTCTATCAGGAAACCTTGTTACAGCAGCAGTTGCAAAACTCGCAAGTGCAATTGATTTTACGGCAGCAAGGATATGAAGAACCTGTCAATCTGGAAGCAGCTTTGCAGCAGCTTTCTGAACGCATCCGCTGTTCAGAAGAATTTCCCCATGAAATCGGTGTATTTCTGGGCTATCCGGTGGAAGATGTGATCGGGTTCATGGAGAACAAAGGCAAAAATTATGTGCTTTGCAAATATTGGAAGGTATATCACCATGCCGAACGGGCAAAGTATACTTTTGAAAGCTATGATCGTTGCAGAGCATTTCTGTGCAATCAGCTGAATCAGGGCTATGATCTCTATCAGGCACTGAAAATTTCTTGAGGAGGAAATGAACATGAAGGCAGCAGTAATTTATTGGAGTGGTACCGGTAATACCGAACAGATGGCAAATGCAATCGCAGAAGGAGCAGGTGCAGAACTGTTCAGCGTATCCGATTTTACAGGCGATATTGCCGATTATGACAGAATTGCATTTGGCTGTTCTGCAATGGGAGATGAAGTTCTGGAAGAATCCGAATTTGAACCGTTCTTCACTGCAATTGAAGGTGCACTGAGCGGAAAGACCATCGCACTGTTTGGTTCTTATGGCTGGGGCGATGGCGAATGGATGCGGAACTGGGAAGAACGGGCAAAGGCAGACGGTGCTGTTCTGGTGAACGGTGAAGGTCTGATCGTCAACGAAACTCCGTCTGATGAAGATTTGGAAACCTGCAAGGAACTGGGCAAGCAGCTCATCGCATAAAAAAACGACTCCAAAGCAAATACAAAAAAACGGCTCGTATGGGAAACCATACGGGCTGTTTTTGTTTATAGATGCAGGCAGAACCAGTTCTTTTTACTCTCTAAGATTCCCTCTTTTCGCAGCTTGCTGATTTCCGCAGAAAGTCCGCTCCGGTCAACCTCCAGATAATCCGCCAGCCCCTGCCGGTCATATGGAATCACAAAGGTATTGCTGTTTTCCTGCTTCGCCTGCTGAAAGAGATAGGCAAGCAGTTTTTCTCGGGTAGTACGTTTTGCTGTGATTTCAAGTTTCTGGTGAAACAAAACATTTTTCCTTGCCAGCAATTGAATCACATTGAATAGCAACTGCTGGTGAAAACCGCAGGCATTGCAGCAGGGATGCAGCAATTTTTCCCCCTCCAGCCATAGAATCGTACTTTCAGTGGCTGCAATGACACTGATTGGGGCAGCATCAACGCCAGCACAGACAAATGCCTCCCCGAATGGCTGTGCAGGTGACAGACTTGCAGTAATACTGCGGTTTCCGTCATAGTCCAGACGGACAAGCTGCACTTTTCCTGTGAGAACAATGCCCAGATGATGCAACGGTTCGCCAGCTTGTAGCAACGTCTGCTGTTTGGCGTAGGTTTGAATCGTGGGAGCAAAACATTCCAGTATGGTTTTCAGAGAATCCGGCGGAATTTCTGCAAACAGGCGGCAGGTTTGTAAAATTTCCAGATATTGTTGCATGAAAATCTCCTTTTTGTTGAAAATTCAACAGACTTTTTTTCGATCCTGTTCTATAATAGACCCAGAAGAACCGAACACACACCGATAAAATCAAACGGGAACACCCGTGGAAAGGTTGATAAAATGATGAAACGAACCATTATTCGGATTGATGAAGCTGCTTGCATTGGATGCGGAGCATGTGCAGAGGCTTGCCATGAAGGAGCAATTGGCATGGTAAACGGAAAGGCAAAACTGCTGCGGGAGGATTATTGTGACGGCTTAGGCGATTGCCTGCCAGCCTGTCCGACGAATGCGATTACGTTTGAAGAGCGAGAAGCTCCGGCTTATAATGAACAGGCAGTCTTAGCAGCAAAAGCTGCCAAAGCAGCTGCAAAACCATTGCCGTGCGGATGCCCCGGCACACAGGCAAAACAGCTGAAACGAACAGCAGCTCCGGCAGTCTGTCCGCAGGGAGAAACAGAAAGCTGTCTGGCACAGTGGCCGGTGCAGATTCAGTTGATTTCTCCAGTAGCCCCGTATTTGCAGGGGGCAGATTTGCTAATTGCTGCGGACTGCACCGCCTATGCATATCATGACTTCCACGAACAGTTTATGCGGAATCGAATCACTTTGATTGGATGCCCGAAATTGGATACCGTGGATTATGCAGAGAAATTAACTGAAATTTTTGCAACCTGCTCCATCCGAAGCATCACTGTAGTACGAATGGAAGTGCCTTGCTGCGGTGGATTGGTGCAGGCGGTACAGCGTGCATTAACGGCAAGCGGTGCAGAAATCCCTTGCGAAGTGGTGATTCTTTCCACCGATGGCAGACGAAAAGCATAAAATAAAAATAATGGGAAACCATAGATGAAAATGGAGGAATCGAAATGGAACAGAAGATGTTTTGTTATCAGTGCGAACAGACCGCAGGATGTACCGGATGTACGGGCAGCCGTGGCGTTTGCGGAAAAACAGCCCAGACAGCTCAGCTGCAAGATGAATTGACTGGGGCGTTGATTGGTCTGGCACGGGCAACCGTTGGCGATACGCTGGCAACCGAAGAAACTTGGAACGTCATGATTACAGGCTTGTTTGCAACGCTGACCAATGTCAGCTTTGACGATGCTGCGATTCGGGAACAGATTGCCGCTGTGCATCGTGCGAAAGATGCCTTAGTACCACAGTGTCAAAGCTGCGGAGCACCTTGTGGCAGAAATGATGATTATGATTTGCGGCAGCTTTGGGAAGAACCGGACGAAGACATTCGTTCGCTGAAATCCCTGATTCTGTTTGGTCTGCGTGGTATGGCAGCGTATGCATATCATGCAATGGTGCTGGGGTATCGGGATGCAGCGATTGACACTTTCTTTAGTGAGGCACTCTGTAAAGTTGGCGAAGCGTTCCCGATGGAAGAGCTGCTGCAAACGGCTCTGAAAGTCGGCGAAGTGAACCTGCAATGCATGGCACTGCTGGACAAGGCCAACACGGAAACCTTTGGAACACCGTCCCCGAAAACAGTTTCCATGAAGATTGAAAAAGGGCCGTTTATCGTGGTAACCGGGCATGACCTGCGAGATTTACAGCTGCTGTTAGAGCAGACCAAAGACAAGGGCATTTCCATCTATACGCATGGAGAAATGCTTCCGGCACATGCCTACCCGAAACTGAATGCGTATCCGCATTTAAAGGGCAACTTTGGAACAGCATGGCAGAATCAGCAGAAAGAATTTGCAGATTTGCCAGCACCGATTCTCTTTACCACGAACTGTTTAATGCCACCAAAGGGCAGCTATGCCGACCGCGTGTTTACAACAGAAGCGGTTGCTTTTCCGGATGCGGTACACATCGGGGAAGAAAAAGACTTTACGCCCCTGATTGAAAAAGCATTGGAACTGGGCGGTTATTCCGAAGACCGGCAGATGACCGGCATCAATGGTGGAACGACTGTCACAACCGGCTTTGGACATGGAACGATTTTGTCTGTTGCAGAGCAGGTAGTTGCAGGCGTTCGTTCGGGAGCAATTCGGCACTTCTTCTTGGTCGGCGGTTGCGATGGAGCAAAGACCGGACGGAATTATTATACAGAATTTGTAAAGCAGACCCCGAAAGATTCCATTGTTTTGACGCTGGCATGTGGAAAGTATCGGTTTAACGATTTGGACTTGGGAACAATTGGCGGTTTACCACGTCTGATGGATATGGGACAATGTAACGATGCATATGGTGCCATTCAGGTTGCTGTAGCATTATCGCAGGCATTCGGCTGTTCTGTGAATGAATTGCCGCTGTCCTATGTGCTGTCTTGGTATGAGCAGAAAGCCGTCTGCATTCTGTTGACGCTGCTGCATCTGGGCATTCAGAACATTCGGCTTGGCCCATCGCTGCCGGCGTTTCTCTCTCCAAACGTGCTGCAATATCTGGTAGAACACTATGGCATTGCACCGATTACCACACCGGAGGCAGATTTAAAGGCATTGCTGGGAAAAGCAGAATGATATAAAATGATACAAAAAACCAGTCAGAGCAGATGATAAAAAATGCTCCGACTGGTTTTCTTTTTTGGTGCGGATGACAGGACTTGAACCTGCACACCTTACGGCACAAGAACCTAAATCTTGCGTGTCTGCCAATTTCACCACATCCGCAGAACGAGGCGGTAAACCGTTCTTACCGCACACGAAACAATGTTATTGTAGCATAAAACGGAGCGTTTGTCAACTGTTTTCTGCATATTGTTCGATTTTTTTTCGGAAGTCCTCGCTCCAGTCGGTGTGGCTATCTGCGAACCGCACATGATTCATGAAAAAGCCGGAAACATTTTCAAAGATGATGTTTTCCGGTTGGCTGTGGAAAATCAAGGGCTTTTCCGTATCTGAAACGGGCAGCAGCTGAGCAAGATTCCACTGAAAAACTTTTCCATTTGCTCCGGCTGCAAATAGCGTATTGCCAGCTGTTTGCAGGTCTAAAATTGGCGTATCATGAACACATTTGAGGATGATTTTGGCGTTGGTCACTTCTCTGACAGCAAAAATCATGATTTGATAGGAATAAGTTGCAATGGCTGCATACAGTTCCCCTTGATAAGAAAGAAACAGCCCAGCAGTTACGCCATTGTAGTTGTCCAAAGCATCGTGACGGGAAACAGAAATGGGGGTGTCTGCTTCTGGGCGATAGAGGTATTGTTGATTTTGGTCGGTTTGCAGGGCAAAGAAATTATTTTGGTATTGCTGATAAGGGCTGCCGCAGAACAATGCACAGCGGGTATGTCCATCTTTTAAAAGAGCAACGTCTACATCTCTTAAAATGACATTTTCTGTGACCAGTTCATCCATGCTGCAACAGCGGTTCAGCTGCAATTCTTGTTGGTCGTTCTCTGTCAGCTGATAGACAACCGTTGTGTGGTTCGCCGTCCAGACTAGGAGAAACAGCAGCCAAGTACCATCTGCTTTTTTTCGCATACAGAGTTTTCGGGTGCGTGCAAAAGAACATTCCGGCATTTGTTGCAACTCAAACAGAGAAAGCGTTTCCGCCTGCTGGTGATTCAAGTCAATTCGATAATGTCCGATGATACCATTTCGGGTAACGCCAACTACTGTACCATCGGGGAAAAATCCAACAGCAATCACCAGATAGGGCATCGAAATGGTACAGATGCAAGTTTCTGTTTTGGCATTCCAAATGCGGATGGTGTGGTCATGGGAGCAGGATGCCAGAACCGGAACGCCGTCTATTGAGAAGTGCTTGACTTGATGCACCCAGTTGTTATGGGCTGGAATTGCACGTACACAATGCCAGTTGCCTGTAAACCAGCTTTCCCGTGACAATTGATGCAGCGTGCCATCATAAGAGCTGGTATAAAGAGTGTTTTCATTGATGGGAAAGAGAGAATGAATTCCGGCATCGTAGCCGAGGAACTGACAGCAAATCGTTTCTGTGCGAGTATTGATAATCTGAAGCGAACGGTCTAACGAACTGAGCATGATGGAATCAGAGTCCAGATAGCAAGCGGTTTCAATCTCAAAATTTTGTTTGCCATAATAGGGCTTGCAGATGATATCTTTTTCAAAGATGGAGAGCAGCACTTCGCTGATGCAGGGTTCTCGATTTCCGTAAACCTTGTTGCAGATGCAGAATTTGGATGCATCCGGCGATAGAATCAAGTCATTAAAGCCATTGAATGTGTCGGTATGTTCTTTTCGCTGAATCTCAAGGTTGCCGTTTGGCGTTGCAAGCAGGACAACAGAACGAGATTTTCCCCGTAAGTTGATGAGAAAACAGGGTTGATGCAAATAAGAGAGCACCTTGAAGTCATAGATAAAAGCATCATCTGGCTCTGGGGCTTGCGTGGAAACGGTCAAGAATGGCTGAATCTGTTCGGAACAGAATGATTCTGCATGCATGGGAATTTGATACAATGTTTTCCCACAAGAGAAAATCAGCACCCCTTCCACAGCAGCAAGGCGATACTTGCGGAAATTGCGGCAGTGTTCCGGATAGAGGACAAATTTCCGGTTTTCCGGATGGAGAAGCGAAATTCGCCAGATGCCTTTCCCCTTGATGGCAGCAAAACAGCAGTCCTGTGCAGCGTCATATAACAAATGCTGAATGGTATTGTTCAGAGAAATGGTGCGTTCTGGCTGCTGTTGAATCGAGAGCAGCTTGTCTTGAAATGAAACGCTCCAAAAAGAGAGATTCCCGTTTTTATCGCCTATCAATAAGAGTCGATGCTGTGGAACAGATACCGAGGTAGAAACATATGTACCATTATAAGCGGAGAGAAACCGGAATTGTTGGGTTTGGTTGTTGTAGCACCAAATCCCGCTACCAGAAATAGAGAGCACGTTGTTTTGAATCGTGCAGAATGTATGAACAGCAGCAGAATGTCCGAGTGGCTGGAATGTATACGCATTGAGAAAGCTGCCGGAAAAGTCTGCCGTGTGCAGGGTGTTGCACTGGAAATCATATAGACGTGTACCATTTAAATTGACGGTTTCCAGATGCAGACCATTGAAATGGAACGTGCTGAGATTTTGGTGACGGGTTTGCTTGACGGCAAAGATAAGCTGTTCAATGGATTTTTGCACAGCGGAATTGGCTGGCAATTCAGATAGAATTTGCAAAGCCTGTTCCAGTAAAGAACCTTGTGGGTCGTTCATGCGAGGCTGTCCGGGCAGGTAAAGGCGTTCCAGCGTGCTTTCCCCTAAAAATTGCAGGATTTCTTCTGGAATTAATTCTGAGAAGAAACGACAGAGCAGCTGTCCGGCAGACTGTGAAGATGCAGAATATTGTTGCATCCAGATTGCAGTTTGAATGATTTCCAATAGAAAATTGGCATAGAAATAATCTCGGAAATTCTGGTGGTAGAATCGGAAATCTTGGTCAGCATGCTGCGGTTCAATGAGAAAGCCCATTTTGTGTTCAATTTCCCAGAATGTAGCAGCGAATGTGTCCTTCATGGGATGTGGGGAGTAGGTCTTATAAAAAGCAATAGCATCTTGAATGGCATTTCGTATAGAAAATTCATCCATACGAAAGCTGCCGTTTCTGGTCATACAGTAGGCGATATAATAGAGCATCTGCATGGCGAAATTCGTCTGTTCCCGTTCTTCTGATGTTCCGTTCAGTGTGGGAGTGCGTTTCACCTGTTCGATGAAGTTGCAAATCAGTTCCCCTGTTGTTTCCGGCAGTCGATGGGGCAGCGGTGCAGTCGGGATGACATCTTTTTTCAGCGTGTAGGCATACATCGCAAGAGCCATGGGACTTCGTAAAATATCCATGCAGTTGCTGTGTGTCAGAGTCTGCCATTCCTGCTCTGCCCGTTCTGTTCCGAATAACTGCTTGAAAAAGTCTTGGATTTGAGCATCTTGCAGGGGATTCACACGCTTGCAGAGAAACGGCAGTTCTCCGCCCGTTGAAAAGCAGTCGGCAAGATTGTTTCGGCTGGTGATCAGAAAGCGAATGGCTGGATAGTTCCGTTTCATTTCCTTGATTTCTAAGAGAAGCTGATTTTTTGCAGTTTCGCTGGAGATTTCGTTGTAGCCATCCAATAAGAAGAAAAAATACACATCAGATTCTGTTTGCAGCAGGGAGAGAAACTGTTCGTAAGAGCATTGTTTTTCTTCTGAGAAAATCTGATAAAAATGATGGAGAATTGGCGATTCCTGTTTTCCGATGGTGTTGTAGTTCAGCAGGTTTAAAGAAATGTAAATTGGAATCAGCGAACTGTTTTCCTGTAAGAGAGATTCCCCCAAATCCAGCAGCAAAAAGGTTTTTCCTGCTCCGCCCGTTCCCGTTAGCATGATGTTTGGATAGGGAGGATTGGAGAAAAGCATCCGGAGCGATTCGCAGTTATTCTGTTCGTTTTCCACTAGAATCGAATCAATGTGATGATTCTGAACGCCGAGAGCAGTCGAGAGAAGATTCCCAATTCCAGGCATATCAATTTTATGGGGAACGCTGTGAAATGCCAGCATTCTGCCTTGTTCTTCCGCAGCTTGGTGGAGCATTTGAATCGCAGCTTTTTGAATGGCTGGAACCATTTCGTCAAGATTTTTGGGTGTCAGCCAACAAAATACATCAGAAATGGTTTCCTGAAAAATTGCAATGAGAACGACAACTGCAATAATTCTGGAAATTTTATTTTGTCTATATAATTCTTTGATATCATCAAGCAGTTCAGAACCATAAACCATTTCGGCATTGAGTGCATTAAAAATAGAGATTTGCACCGCTCGCCAATTTGAAATTTTTGCCTCTGCCATCATCGTATCGATGTTATAAGCAAGCTGATGCAGGGTTTCATTTTGGAACAATTGCTCTCGGTCTTCTAGCTGAAATGTTTTTTTTAGCAATTCTGTACCATGATAGTTGGCATAGGTGCGTTTTTGCTGGCGATTTCTTCGACGGTTGCCTTGCATAAATGCTTTCAGACTGGATGCAGATTTGCAAATCAATTTCTTTTGCATGACAGATTCGTCGATGATATGGTAGAATAGTTTTTTTAAAAACAGTGCATCAGAGCAGTTCTCTGCATCCGATTGCAGGAGTAGCGGTTTGAGTGTATGGAGTGTCAGTTCCTGTTCCAATTTTGAATCCTCCCTTTCGGAATCATATAAAAATCGTTTCCTTTATTTTACAACAAAATTGCTAGAGATTAAAGCAAAGAAATCTGATTTTCTGTGATGGGAATATATCGAAACTGTAAAAAGCAACTAAAATGGATTTTTTATCCATTTCTCATTTTTTCAACAAATTTTCGAATACTGACTGGCAGACTAGGAAAGAAACGGAAACAGAAGGAAATGTTGCACAAAGCACAGGAACAATTTTTGTGAAATAGATAGATTTTTTGGGCAATATCGAAAAATGATTGACATCATGGTGTTTTTATCGTAAAATAAGTTAAAAGATGTGCGTGGGAATTGTGCGAATTGCAACAAAAATCCATGCAAAATTGATTGGATGGTTTAAAAACAAACAGGAGGATTTTTGAGATGAAAATCAAAAAAAAAGTATTTGCTGCCAGCTTGGCGGCTGCAATGGCATTGAATGCTGTTTGCGTCAGCTCGTTCTTCGGTGGCGTTTCCGCTGCCGGAGAAACTAAATATGAATTTGAAAGTGGCAAGATTACCGGAACTTCTATGAAAGAAGAAGACGTGGAAGGTGCAAGCGGCGGTAAAGTCGTTCACATGAAAGATGCTGGCGAATCCATTAAGTTGACAGTTAATGTTGAAAAAGCTGGCATGTATGACCTGAACATTTGCTATGCAACCGATGGCGGTGCAAAGACCCAGAAGCTGAACGTCAATGGCAGTCCGGTGAGCAATATTGAGTTGTCGAATCATGTTGATCTCAGCGAATCAAATGTTGCTAAAATTAAGCTGAATGCTGGGGAAAATGAACTGGAATTTGTCAGCTACTGGGGCTGGACACAGTTCGACTATCTGACTTTGACCGAACCGAATTATCCGGAACTCTCTGCAACGAGTGACCTGGCAGACAAGAATGCAACACCAGAAACACAGTCCCTGATGAACTATCTGGCAAGTGTTTACGGCGAACACATCATCTCCGGTCAGCAGGAAATCTATAAGTATGGGCCGCATGATTTCGACTATGAATTCAACTACATCAAGGATAACACTGGCAAGCTGCCGGCAATCCGTGGTTTTGACTTCTTGAATACCAATCCGCTGTATGGCAGTGAAGATGGTACAGTTGACCGTATGATTAGCTGGGTAAAGGACAGCAAGGGTATCGTAACTGCATCTTGGCACATTACCGTTCCGAAGAAATTCTCTGATTATAATATTGGAGATAAGGTAGACTGGGCAAATGCAACTTATAAGCCGGGTGAAACAGACTTTGATACCGCTAAAGTTCTGGAAGAAGGTTCTAAGGAAAACGAATATTATAAGCTTTGTTTGAAACTGTTGGCAGAACAGCTTCAGAAGCTGCAGGATGCAAATGTTCCAGTTATCTTCCGTCCGCTGCATGAAGCAGAAGGCGGTGGCGGTGAAGATGGTTCTTGGTTCTGGTGGGGCAAGTCTGGTTCTGCTGTCTATAAAGACCTGTGGAAGCTGACTTACAAGACCTTGACCGAAGACTATGGTCTGCACAATATGATTTGGGAATGGAACAGCTATACCTTTGATACCTCTACCAACTGGTATCCGGGCGATGAATATGTAGATTTGGTTGCTTACGATAAGTACAACTGCACCGACTGGTCAACTGGTAGTGCTGTTCTGGTACACAATGACAGTGCAATCGGTGGCACATTCTACAGCTTGGTGGAACAGTATGGCGGTAAGAAGATGGTTGCCATGGCAGAAAACGACAGCATTCCGACACTGGAAAATCTCCAGATGGAAAAGGCTGGCTGGCTGTATTTCTGCCCGTGGTATGATGGCGGTTCAAATGATACGAACTTCCTGAGCAACGAAATGTTCAACAAGAAGGAAGACCTGAAGGAAATCTACACCAGTGATTATTGTATCACATTGGATGAATTGCCGGAAAACCTGTACAGCAACAGCGGTGCAATCATTACTACTACATCCGGCACTGGTCAGACAACCACCTCTACAACCACCACGACCACCACAACCATGACTACCACAAAGATTGATGGTGCAACCATGGCGGACATTGAAAACAATGACGGCGTTGTAAATATCATCTTTGACCGTTCGATGGGCAAGGAAATCCATCTGATTGTAAATCTGGATGACAGCCTTGGCTATGCAAACGGCTGTGTGGGCGTTTCTGTAAAGGTTGATGGCGTTAATTATTGGGTTTCTTACAAGTGGGAAGCAGATAAGTCGGGTGATATTGCTGTTGATTTGAGCAAGGACATCTACAACATTACCTACAACAACGGCAGCGACGAGGTTGAAGATGAAGCTTTGATTGCAAAGATTGCAGAAGCTGCACAGAAGGAAAAGCAGGCACAGTTCCAGGTATGGTGGGCAAACGATGCTGCTGGCAAAAAGGCAGATACAGCAAAGGCAAAGCTCGTAGCAGCTTATCTGAAGGATGAAAGCGGCGAAACTACCACTACAGAAACCGCAGTAACCACGACAGATGCAGGCACAACCACTACACCGGAAGAAACAACCACTTCTGCAGCAGACACAACTGCACCGGATAAAACCACTACAAGCACCACAACAACTGGCAGCTTGAGCAAGGCAAACTACGGCGATGTAAACATGGATGGCGTAGTAGACCTGTTGGATGCAATTCTGCTGAACAAGTACATGGCTAGTTTGGTTACACTTACGGACAATCAAATTGCAAATGCAGACTGTGATCAGAGAGATGGCGTTGCCAATAATATTACAGATGAAGACGCTGATACGTTGATGAACTTCCTCCTCTTGATGGAAGGTTATGAAAACTTGCCGTACAATTCTGCAGATTAAATCGTAGTCATTTTTAGAAATGAGCAAATGTTCACCGCACAGGAAAAGAATTTTTCTGTGCGGTGATTTTGTTTTTGTTGAACGGTTGACAAGTCGGGGCATTCGCTTGAAATTGTATAAAAAAGAAAAAATTCCTTTAAATGGGTTGACAAAATAAGGAATATATGCTATAATATTACCAGTTCATTCATAAGAATGGATGTAAGCAACCAAATCAAGACAGGGAATTTATAGGAGGATGTTCATGATGAAAAAGGCAATCAGTTTGGGATTAGCGTTTTGTTGTTTGTGTAGCATCGGATTTACTGGATGTGGTGCAGGCGGAGGCTCAAAGGGTGGGTACAAAGATGCATTGGAAGCAGCAGAAGCGGTTTTGATGGCACAATATACCAGAGATGCTGCGACGATAATGAAGTTGTTACCACCCGAAGGAAGAGCGTATTGGGAAGATGATAAAAATCTGACAGAAAATCAGCTGGAAGATTATATTCAAGATGTATTGAATAAGAATGAACGCGAACATGATGATGTTTCTATAGAGGTAAGCAATAATATTTCTTCAGAAAACGATATTGAAGTGGTAAAAGATGTAAATGATTGCTTAAAGAGATATGAAATAACAGCGGACGAAACGATATATTTTAATAATTTTGATGTAATTCTGGATGGCGAAAAAGAGGTACATACCACAAATGATGCATATGTTTATAAGTATAACGGAAGATGGTATGGAATTTATTTGGAATACTATTTTTATGATGATTAAATATTAATATCAATTGAATCTGCATAATCTGGAAACCAACAGAGGTTCACCGCACAGGAAAAGAAATTTTTCTGTGCGGTGATTTGTTTTTGTTGAACGGTTGACAAGCCGGAAAAGTTATGCTATAATTAAATTTACGACAGTTCGTTTGCACCATCCTGTCGTTAAACAAAACCAGGGCTGCCAAAATTTTTTCGTTGTTTCAACAGGCGGTTGCCTGTTTTCTATCAAACGATCGGCGGTCTTTCTTTTTGCAGAAAAGACCGCCTTTTTTATGGCTTATTTTTAGAAAGAGGGATGCAATTTATATGTATCAGCTGAAAGCAAAAGCAGCATTTGACAGTGCTCATTTTTTAAGTGGTTACAAGGGAAAGTGTGCGAACCTGCACGGACACCGTTGGACGATTGAGGTAATCGTAGAGCAGAAAGACTTGCAGACAGAGGGGGTCTGTCGGGGGATGTTGATTGATTTCGGGGACTTGAAAAAAGCCCTGCGAGCATTGGCAGATTTCTATGACCACGCTTTGATTTATGAGGAAGGCTCGCTGCGTCAGACAACCGTACAGGCATTACAGGAAGAATCGTTTCGCCTGATTCCAGTTCCGTTCCGGCCAACCGCAGAATGCTTTGCAAAACACTTTTTCCATCAGTTACAGCAGCAGAATTTGCCTGTAAAACGGGTCATTGTCTACGAAACACCGGATAATTGTGCGGCGTATGAGGAGGCGGAAACCAAGTGAGTGCTACTTATCGGGTTGCAGAACAGTTTGTCAGCATCAACGGCGAGGGAACACGGGCTGGAGAATTAGCGGTTTTTGTACGGCTCTGTGGTTGTAATTTGCAGTGCAGTTATTGTGATACGCAGTGGGCAAATCAGCCGGATGTTTCTTACCAGCTGCAAACTACCGAAGAAATTGTACAGGCAATCTTAGAAACGGGCGTTCGGAATGTCACCTTAACTGGCGGAGAACCATTGCTCACACCAAATGTTGCAGGGCTGATTGCTGCAATTACCGCACAGCCGACCTTGTCGCTGGAGATTGAAACAAATGGCAGCGTTCCCCTGCAATCGTTTGCAGCAATCCAACCTCGTCCGATTTTTACGATGGACTATAAGTTGCCGTCCAGTGGGATGGAACATAAGATGTGTCTGGAAAATATGCAGCTGCTGCAACCGCAGGATACTGTAAAACTGGTTTCTGGTTCGCTGGAAGATTTGGAACGGGGAGCAGCATTGATTCAACAGTATGACTTGACGCATCGCTGTCATGTTTATTTTAGTCCGGTGTTTGGTTCGATTGAACCACAGGAAATGGTACAGTTTTTGATACAGAAGAAATTGAACGGCGTGCGGCTGCAATTACAGCTGCATAAATATATTTGGGATCCACAGGAACGTGGCGTTTAAAAAGCAGAAAGGAAGCGGCAGAAATGGCAATTGATACAGAAGCCATTGCATACCATGTAAAGGGTATTTTAAAGGCATTGGGCGAAGATCCAGAACGGGAAGGACTGAAAGAAACACCGGAACGGGTTGCAAGAATGTATGCAGAAGTATTCGCCGGAATTGCATATAGTAACCATGAAATTGCAGAGATGTTCGGAAAGACGTTTTCCAAACCGGAAACCGATGCCGGACAGACTGTAGTAACGATGAAAGACATCAGCGTATTCAGCTACTGCGAACATCACATGGCATTGATGTATGATATGCACGTGAATGTGTCCTATGTTCCGCACGGGAAAGTGTTGGGATTGAGCAAGGTTGCAAGAATCTGTGATATGGCAGCAAAGCGGCTGCAATTGCAGGAACGGCTCGGACAGGATATTGCAGAAATCATTATGGAAGCAGCAGGGACACCGGATGTGGGCGTTGTGATTACGGGTTCGCATAGCTGCATGACGGCAAGAGGCATTCGGAATGTTCCAGCAGTGACGACTACAACCACTTTTTGCGGAGCATATGAAACAGATGTCACCTTGCAGCAGAGAGTCATGAACTGAGTACAGAAAGGATGGAATGATTATGAAAGCAATGGTATTACACGCAATTAATGATTTCAGATGTGAAGAGATTGAGACACCAACACCT
>OGRM01000846.1_pt1 | contig 23299 bp, 26 predicted proteins | sample 1553491 | NCBI WGS metagenome assembly OGRM01 (sample SAMEA2580110, study PRJEB22360) | human gut metagenome | biome: human gut; feature: human-associated habitat; material: faeces | place: Denmark | collected 2008/2010
AAAAAAATAATACCTCCGGCGCATCTTCGGCGAGTAGCATCATCAGCTTTTCCATCTCCCACCCGCACAGCACATAGAGCCGCTTGGGCTTTCCCTCCGGCAAAAGGCAGGTGCAGCGACGGCCATCGAGCGTGAATACAATCGGATTTTTGGGCATAGTATCCCCCTTAAAAAACGGAGGCCTGTTCGTTCACTGCACGCAAAACGCGGTTTTGTGCACGCTCACGCACACCGTTTTAATCGAACTATTGTTTCTTTTAGCCAGTATAACACATTTTTTCGCAAAAAGCAAGGACATGAGAGGCCATCACAGGACATCTTTTTGCACAAACATCCCGGCCGAAATTTTACGACCGGGATGTTGCTTAAAGCTTCAATTTCAGTTTACTTGCACAACTCATCTGCGAGGGCGTCAATCTGGGCGCGGGAGGCATCGTTCAAGGCGCACTTTACGGTGACGGTGGTATCCGTGTAGGTGAGGTTCTTGCTCGTTTCCAGCATCTTTTTCATGACCTTTGCCGCCATAGGCGCCCACGCGCCGTTTTCAATCATGCCGACGGTGCGGCCCTGATAGTTGCGAGCGGTGAGATGGTCGATAAAGCTCTGCATGTGCGGGAAAATCGTCGCATTATAGGTCGTTGTGGCGAGCACGAGCTTGCTGTAACGGAACGCATCGGCAACGGCCTCCGCCATATCGCAGCGGGCGAGATCTGCGACAACGACGTTCGGGCAGCCGCGCTGATTCAGCTTTTCGGCAAGCTCCTCCACAGCTTCTTTCGTATGGCCGTAGACGGAGGTGTAGGCGATGACAACGCCCTCGTCCTCGACCGCGTAGGACGACCATGTGTTGTATTTATCAAGATAATAGCCGAGGTTTTCGTTTAAAACCGGGCCGTGCAGCGGGCAAATGATGGCGATGTCGAGCGCGGCGGCTTTTTTAAGGAGCGCCTGCACCTGTGCGCCGTACTTGCCGACGATGCCGATGTAGTAACGGCGGGCTTCGTCTGCCCAATCTTCCTCCACGTCAAGCGCACCGAACTTGCCGAAGCCGTCTGCGGAGAAGAGGACTTTATCTGTACTGTCGTATGTGACGATAACCTCCGGCCAGTGCACCATGGGCGCGGTGACAAACGTCAAAGTATGACGACCGAGCTTGAGCGTACTGCCCTCGCCGACGACAACCTTGCGCTCCGGGAAATCCGTGCCGAAGAACTGCTGCATCATGACGAACGCCTTGGCAGAGGAGACGATCTGCGCCTCCGGGTATGTCTCCATAAAGACGGCGATATTGGCGGAATGGTCCGGCTCCATGTGATGGACCACGAGATAGTCCGGCTGGCGGCCATCTAATTCTTTCTCAAGATTTGCGAACCAATCCGCGCCAAAATGCTGGTCAACCGTATCCATGACGGCAACTTTTTCATCGAGGATGACATAGGAATTATAGGACATGCCGTTTTCTACGGTGTACTGTCCCTCAAAAAGGTCTACGTCGTGGTCGTTTACGCCGATATAGCGAATATCTTCTGTTACAAACATGTAAAAGCACTCCCTTATGTTCTGAATGTTCTGATTTCAGTATACCACAGTTTTCGCACGATGCAAATGCTTTTTAAAGATAGTGAAATGCCAAGCGTAACGCGGACAGATTCAGTGTGAAGCTGTGCGACCTGTGCCGAAAGCTTGTGGGGAAGAATACCACAGTACGTGTGATACGCAAAAACGGCGCTCCCGATTGGGAACGCCGTCTGTATGCTGTTTATAAAACCGATTAGTTGAGGATGGTCTTCTCGGTTTCTTTGTCGAAGAGGTGCATCTTGTTCATGTCGAGAGCGATCGTGATCTTGTCACCGGTCTTAGCGGTGGAAGTCGGCTCAACACGAGCGGTAAGAGCATTGCCTTCGCAGTTGAGGTACAGATAGGTCTCTGCGCCCATCAGCTCGGTAACTTCAACGTCAGCCGTAGCTCTGGACTCCGGATGCTTCTCGATGAACTCCGGCTCATCGTGTACGTCTTCCGGACGGATGCCGAAGACGATCTCTTTGCCAACATAGTTAGCGATTTCATCGTTAGCCTTGTTAGCCGGAACCTTAATCTTAGCTGCGCCGAAGGTGACGTAGTAATCTGCGCCTTCCTTAACAAGGGTAGCATCGATAAAGTTCATCTGCGGGGAGCCCATGAAGCCTGCAACGAATTCGTTGACCGGCAGATCATACAGGTTCTGCGGGGTATCGACCTGCTGGATGAAGCCGTCCTTCATAACAACGATTCTATCACCCATGGTCATAGCCTCGGTCTGGTCATGTGTAACGTAAATAAAGGTGGTGCCGAGTCTCTTATGAAGCTTAGCGATTTCGGTTCTCATCTGTGCACGGAGCTTAGCATCCAGGTTGGACAGCGGCTCGTCAAGCAGGAAGACCTGAGGATCACGTACGATAGCACGGCCGAGCGCTACACGCTGTCTCTGACCACCGGACAGAGCCTTCGGCTTTCTGTCGAGCAGGTGGGAGATGTCGAGGATCTTAGCAGCCTCTTCAACGAGCTTCTTGATTTCGTCCTTCGGAACCTTACGGAGCTTCAGACCGAATGCCATGTTATCGAAAACGGACATGTGGGGGTACAGAGCGTAGTTCTGGAATACCATCGCGATATCTCTGTCCTTAGGCTCTACATCGTTAACCATCTTATCACCGATCCATAACTCACCTGAGCTGATTTCCTCAAGACCTGCGATCATACGAAGTGTAGTAGACTTACCACATCCTGAAGGTCCTACGAAGATGATGAATTCTTTATCTTCAATCTCAAGGTTGAAGTCTTTCACTGCTTCAAATCCATTTGGATATGTTTTGTTAATGTGTTTCAATGATAAACTTGCCATTGCTATAATTCCTCCTGATTTATAATCATTTTTATTCCAGTCGTTATCTGTTTCGTTCTGATAAAAGTATATAAAAAAAGTTCAACCCGGGTAATGCCCAAGTTGAACAATCTTTTTCTCATTTTCTATACAAGTTGACGAACGATCTATAAAAGTGCCTGGTAAATATCTCTTTTTCCTACACCTCTGTCTTTTGCCACCTGTTTCATCGCAGATTTTTTGTCCATTCCCTGTCCGAGATAAAGTTCCATATGTTCTTCGATACTCATCTCTTCCCATCTGGCTTTTTCCTCATTGCGGATCTCTTCTCTGCTCTTTCCTTCGATCACCATGACACATTCACCCTTCGGCTCCTGTACATCATAATATGCCAGCGCATCTTCGATCGTTGTGGCAAATACGGTCTCGTGCTTCTTCGTAAGTTCTCTGCAGATGCTGATACGTCTGTTACCGAGAGTCTCCTGAAGCGTCTTCAATGTACGGACCAGTCTGTGCGGTGCTTCATAGATGACCATAGTTCTCGTCTCATCTTTCAGTTCCTCCAGAACGGCCTGTCTTTCTTTCTTATCCGTTGGAAGAAATGCCTCAAATGCGAACCTTCTCGTTCCAAGTCCGGATATCGTAAGCGCCGTGACACATGCACAGGCTCCCGGAACAGCTGTAACCGTGATCCCTGCTTCCTGACACATCTTCACCAGTTCTTCGCCCGGATCAGAGATTCCTGGCATCCCGGCATCCGTGATCACTGCAATGTTCTCACCGCCTTGCAGACGTTCTACAAGTTTGTGTCCTTTTTCTATCTTATTATATTCATGATAGCTGGTCATCGGTGTCTTAATCTCAAAATGATTCAGAAGCTTGATACTGTTTCTGGTATCTTCTGCTGCGATCAGATCCACTTCTTTTAATATCCTCACCGCCCGGAATGTCATATCTTCCAGATTCCCTATCGGTGTTGCACATAAGTACAATGTTCCTGCCATCTCATACTCCTCCATCTTATGTTTGGTGCCTGCTCTGTATCTATCTGCCCGGTCCATCTGCTGCCATGGCTTTTGCGCCGTGATATTTTCCTTACTTACGACGGACTCATTCCGTAGAGTGCAAGCAGTTCCTCCGTATAACTTCCATCTTTCTGATATACAACCAACGGCGGTTCTACCTGCATCCTCGGATTGCCGCCCTTCATTCCCTCGATCAGAACCATATTCGGTTCTTTATCTATATACGGATATACCAGCCGCATACGCTTCGGCTCAATTCCATACGCACACATCTTTGTCATGATCTCCGGAAGCCTGAACGGTCTGTGGACCATATAGAATCTTCCTTTGACTTTCAGTATCTTCGCACTCTCTCTTAAGATATCATCCAGTGTACAAAGTGCCTCATGTCTTGCAATATACAATGCTTCATTCTGATTCTTCAGTCCGTGGTCTCCGATCATATACGGGGGATTGGTTGTAATAACCCCAAAAGAGGCGGCTCCGAATATGGATGCTGCCTCCTTGATATCTCCCGTTACAATGTCGATCTGTTCTTCCAGCCCGTTATAACTGACACTGCGCCTTGCCATATCTGCACTCTCTTCCTGGATCTCCAGTCCCGTATAATGCAGTCCCGGATATTTTGCCTCCAGAAGTATCGGAAGAATTCCTGTTCCCGTTCCGAGATCCAGTGCTTTTTCATTCTTCTTTACTCTGGCAAATGCTGACAAAAGCACTGCATCCATTCCAAAACAGAAACGGCCCGGACTTTGAATGATCTCATATCCTTTGATCTGCAGATCATCCAGTCTTTCATTCGGAAGTAATTTAGTTATCATCTAATTTTGACGCTCCGTTCTTTTCTTCTAACGCCTTCAGTTCCTTCATCTCTTCTTTCGAAAGTCTTACGTCTTTCTTCTTACGTCTTGGTTTGAACTTCAGTTCTGCTGCCGGATATTCACGGATCTCTTTCTCGTCATTATCCAGCGTCACAACAACCTTAACCAGCTGGCGGAGCACGTTAACTGACTGTACATCTCCTCTTAATCCTTCCGGTGTCGTCACATGATCTCCGTTCGCCGGAAGATGGCTGTTCAGTTCTTCATATGTCTCTTCTTCATTCGTCAGACAGCACATCAGTCTTCCGCAAACTCCGGATATCTTTGTCGGGTTCAGTGAAAGATTCTGTTCTTTCGCCATCTTGATCGATACCGGTGCGAACTCAGATAAATACGTGTGGCAGCAAAGTGGTCTTCCACAGATACCGATCCCGCCGCGGATCTTCGTCTCATCACGCACTCCGATCTGTCTTAACTCGATTCTGGTACGGAACACACTCGCCAGATCCTTTACAAGCTCACGGAAATCAATTCGTCCGTCTGCCGTAAAGTAAAACAGCACTTTATTATTATCAAATGTATATTCCGCATCGATCAGTTTCATCTCAAGGCCGTGTTTGTGGATCTTGTCTAAACAAATCTTGAATGCTTCTTTTTCTTTTTCTTTATTCTTCTCTTCTTTTTTCTTATCGTCCTCTGTCGCAAGACGGATCACGGATTTGAGTGGCTGTGTGATCTTGTCATCTTCCACTTCTTTCGGTCCGGTTACTACAGAACCAAATTCCACACCTCTTGCAGTCTCAACGATTACCTTATCACCGGTCTTGATCTCAAGTTTTCCCGGTGAAAAGAAATATATTTTCCCGGCAGTTCTGAATCTAACGCCTATTACCTTCGTCATATGATTAGTTCTCCTTTATGGTCAGGAACAAAAGCTCCATAACCAGATCGAAGTTAACATTCGCTTTCAGTCTGGCTTTCGCTTTCTCAAGGCTCTCCAGGATCAGTTCGATTCCTTCATAAGAGCTCTTTCTCGCCTGTTCTTTTATACTCTGTAACTGGTCTTTGAATACGACCTTGTCAATCTCTTTTGTTGCTTTATATAATAAGACATCCCTGTACCAGATCATGATAATGTCCAGGTAGTCTGTGATCTCTAATTTATATACGGATATATTCTTAACCGCAGCAACAATTTCATTTAATTCCATCTCACTGATATGCTTCAGAAGCTGTACCGCTTCTTCTCTGATCTCGTTAAAATGATCGGAATTGGCCAGCATGATCGCACGTCCCATATTACCCTGTGCAAATGCCGTGCACATATCTGCTTTATAATCCGGGATCTCCAGATTCTCCATCAGATACTTTTTGATCAGTGTATCTTTGATATTACGCAGCTTTAACATTACACATCTGGAATTGATCGTCGGAAGTAATGTCTCCGCATTCTCCGTCAGCAGCAAGAAAACTGCATATGACGGCGGTTCCTCGATCGTCTTCAGGATCGCATTCTGTGCCTGCGGTGTCATCATATCTGCCTGTGGGATAATGTAGACTTTGTACGGTCCCTGATATGGTTTGATATCCACAGTGTTATTCACCTGTGTACGGATATCATCTACGCTGATGCTGTTCGGCTTTTCATGTGTCACACGGATAATGTCCGGATGATTGCCACTCTCTGCCTGCTTGCAGGAATGACATTTTCCACACGGTTCATTGTCCCCGGTCTCACACAAAAGCGTCATGGCGAACAGATTCGCCAGCATCTTCTTACCGGAACCTCTCTCCCCGTTCAGAATATATGCATGAGAGACCCTGTTATTCTCTACTGCACTGCTGATATATTTTAATATGTCTTTGTGGCCAACCACATCTTTAAAGCTTCCCATCTCGTATTACCTCTACTATTTCTTCTTTGCATCGTACTTTATCATCATTCTGATATCTTCTTGTAATTCCTGCTTTCTTCAGATTATCCTCCGAAAAATCTTTCTGATCAGCCAGAAATCTTCTGCAGACTTCTTCATAGCCCGGATGATCCTGCTGCTGTTCTCGCACGATCGCGCGCATCAGGCGTTCTTTGTCCTCCACTTCGATATAAAGCGGGATCAGGTTCTCATTTCCATAGTACTCTTTTGTCTTTATATAAGACTCCAGTGTACCGATCATGAGATAATCATTTTCATCCAGATTAATCTGTCCATCATCTATTGTAGCATATTTCCAGTCCCCATACACGGTTTGATAGGTGCGAAGTTCAATTATTTTACCCTCTTCACGGTATTTTTCAAGTATTTCATCCGTTACGAAGTAATATTCCACTCCATCTTTCTCGCCTTCACGCATCGGTCTGGTCGTATATAAAGTTAAAGTCTTAAGTTCCGGAAGATCCTTTCTGATATCTTTGTAAATCGTATCCTTTCCCGAAGAGCTTTTACCCATCATGTAGTATATCTTACCCATCTATCCACACCTCTATGCCATCTTCCGATTGAAGTCCCTCAATCGAAAAATCATGTTCCTGATACCAGTGAAGTATCTCTACCGCTTCTTTTGTAATACGCTCACCCGGTACGATCAGCGGGCTTCCCGGCGGATAGAGGTATGCGTATTCCACAGAAATGCATCCGATACTGTCTTCAAAGCTTCGTTTTTGTATCTTATCCCTGCGGTTCACTGCCTCTGCGATCGTCCACACTTTTTCAAGTGCCGGCTGTCTGCCGGAAAGTGGGAGGTCGGTTTCAATAGCAGCCGACCGGCCTTGCCTGGTATCTATCTCTTTATCAATCTCTAGCAACGCATCTCTCAACCGGTCCAGACCTTCCTGCGTATCTCCCACAGTTGTCATAGCCAGAACATAGGTCCCTGCCAGCATTTCCATCTGCAAATGATATCTATGAAGTAATATCTTATACAGCTCGTGACTGGACATCGGTGCGTGTTTTACGGAGATCACGAATTTGGATCTGTCATAGCGGTCTGTATTATCAGTCTGGATAATTTTCAGATACTTAAGCCGTTTCAGATCTTTGCGAAGTGCTTCAATGCGATTGGCATACTCAGAAAAAATATTTTTATATTTATAATCTGATCTTGCATCCGAATGCGTTTCAAGTGTCTCTTCCAGCATTCCGATACACGCATCGATACTCGCCATCAATATATACGACGGACTGCTCGTCTGCAGCATATCCAGATACTGTTTCACTTTTCTTCGCTTCACCATGTCCCCGTTCACATGCAGAAGCGCCGTCTGTGTCAGCGCCGGAAGCGTCTTATGAAGACTGTTGATCACCAGATCCGCACCATATATATTCGCACTCTTTGGGAAATACGGATCAAATCCGAAATGCGCACCGTGTGCTTCATCCACGATCAGCGGACACCCTTTTGCATGCACAATCTCTGCAATCTTTTCGATGTCCGACACCACACCATCATATGTCGGTGACACGATCATCACCGCGCGGATCTTCGGATGTTCTTCCAGTGCTTTCTGTACATCCGCAGCATCAATCTCTGTGCTCAGTCCCTGTTCCGTATCGAATTTCGGATAGAGGTAGACCGGATCCAGTTCATTCAGATATATCGCATGATACACAGACTTGTGGCAATTTCTTGCCACAAGTATGGAATCTCCTTTTTCAGTTGTTCCTAATATTGCACTTAAGATTCCAACCGTACTTCCATTCACCAGAAAATGTGTCTCGTCCGCATGGTAAACTCTTGCTGCTCTTTCCTGCGCATCTCTTAGAATTCCCTCTGCATGATGCAGATCATCAAAGCCATCAATCTCTGTAATATCGATCCGGTACGGAGATGTCCCGTCCATCAGATCCAGATTTCTCTTGTGCCCCGGCATATGGAATGCATAGTAGTCAGAATCGCTGTAATTCTTTAATTTATCAAATATATTATTCATGCGTATATTTTAGCAAAATAACATTATATTATCAAGCCATAAACTCCCGCAGGATCTGGCGGATCATCTCATCCTTTGGAAGCTCACGTATGGTGTCTTCTTTCGGTATTTCTTCCTGTACATCTTCCTGTGCAGACTCCTTATCGGCATTTCCTTTAATCTCCATTGCCTGCGCATTACCGGCCAGAGTCCCGGTACTTTGTACCTCTTCTTGCAATATATCTTCTGTCCTTTTACTCCCGTCCGTACCGGCAAGCCGCGCCGATGCTTTTGCCAGGTTCCTGGCGTTCTCCTTTACTCTTTCTTTTCTGCGGCTCTCACGCTGCATCTGCACAACACCGGAGCCGGATACCGGAACAGATTCTTCTTTTTCTTCTTGCTCCGTTTTGTCCTCTTTTTCTGCCTTTTCTTCTTTTGTATCATTTGTCTCGTCTTTTTTGATCGCATTGTCTCTTCGTCCGGTGCGTTCTTTCTGATTTGCCTTTTCATACTTGTGGAGACATACATTTTCCAGATAATCTACCATATAGTTCTTTGCCATCTGCATGCAATAATTCTCATCCGTTGTCAGATGGAACAGCCATACCAGGATTCCAAGTCCTGCGCCACATGCACCCATCCGCAGGACAGCATCTCCCATGCCATATACCTGATAACTCAGTCCCGCACCGACAAGTCCGGTTACGATAAGCAGTCCCGCACATATCTTCTCCAGTCTGCGCAGCGTGTGAAGTCGTAATCCACAGACTTTATACTCATACAGATACTTATCCACAAATACCCCTACGTTTTCCACCGTATCGCTGATCATACATGCGTGTTCGAATTTCGCACGGATCAGGCGCATCAGCGGGTGGTTACTCTTACTCATACTTCCCGCCGCCTCCACCATACGTTTCATCGTCATACTCACGATACACTTGTCCACCACACCAAGTCCGGTCAGGAGCCCCATGAGTACGAACAGTAACTTCTTGTCCAATAACATTTCCAGCATAATAAAAGCCCTCCTTTTGATTTGCATTATACTGTAAATCAAACAGGAGGGCGCTTAATTTCGTTCCTCATATTTCGCACGGAAAACCACATATCATGTCAGTTCCGGGCACATTCTGTGATATTTTAAATTGTATGCCTTTTCACTTATACCTAGATCATCGGCAGTAATTCCTTCATAAGTCTTACACTGTGGGCAATTGCCTTCTTTTCAAACGTTGGATAATCCATAGTCGCGCTGTTGTCAGCTTTATCCGAAATTGCACGAATGATGACATACGAAACTTTGTTCAGGTAAGCTGCCTGGGCAATTCCCGCACCTTCCATCTCTACACACATCGGATGGAATAATGATGAGATTCTTTCCTTCACATCTTTATCCGAAATAAACTGATCGCCGCTTACCACTCTTCCGGTAAATGTGTGAATATCCGGATTGGCTTTCTCATTTGCTGCTACTGCCTTCTTGACCAGTTTTTCATCTGCCGGGAATGACAGTGTGTCCATTCTTGGGATCTGTCCTGCCGGATCTCCGAATATCGTCGCATCCATATCGTGATGCAGTGCATCTGTCGAGATCACCATATCTCCGATATCGATCTGTGCATCCAGTGAACCCGCAATACCGGTATTAATCAATGTATCCACACCAAATCTGTCCACCAGGATCTGTGCACAGATTCCTGCATTCACCTTACCGATACCACTTCTTACAATAACAACATCTTTGCCGCCCAATGAACCTTTGCAGAATACCATCCCTGCCTGTTCTATAGTCTCATCGATCTGCATATCTTTTTTAAGTTCTGCCACTTCTTCTTCCATTGCTCCGATAATACCTATCATAGCTCTATGTCCTCCTGTTATTACGATATTTTCTATATTAATTCGTCTATGCCCTATTATATCTTATAGAAAATTCGATTTCAACCGGCGAAATAAGTAGCAAACAGACAGAATCTCTGTTATAATCTGAGACGTATGACAATAAAACAATTATTTACAAAAGCAACAGGAGGTAATAGATATGGATTACAAACCATCAGGAGTCTGTTCTCGACTGATCCATGTAGAACTTGACGGAGATAAAATCGCAAATGTAGAATTCGTAGGCGGATGTGCCGGAAATACAGCCGGAATCAGCAGCCTTGTAAAAGGAATGGACGCTCACGAAGTGATCAAACGTCTGGAAGGAACAAAATGCGGTGCAAGACCAACATCCTGCCCTGACCAGTTATCCAAAGCTTTAAAACAGGCTCTTGGAGAATAATTTCCTGCAAATTTTACAACTACAGAGAAAGGCTACTTGTCCTCCCTTATCAGGGAAGACTTGTAGCCTTTTTTGGATGTCTTCTTTATACTTTCATACTGCAAGATTTCGATCTTTGTTCAGTGTTTCGTTTACTTGTTACAATTATTACTTTTTAATTTTACATTAAGTTTTTAATTGTTTTTCGTTCACTAGTATTGATGCATTACTTATCTTTAATTTGTTTTATGGATATTTGTCTTTATTAGTTTATGGTTTTTTTGTTATACATTATAATTACATATTTTTACGTCTTTGCCTTGTTATAAACTACCTTATTTTTCAATCCCTGCCAACTACATCTTTTGCCACTGCTTTATAATCTTCTGCTTGCATCGGACCTTCGGTCCTTTAATTACCTCGAGTTATTCCGTCCTATTGTTCTACTTTAAACATTCATCGTCGTTTTTTTAACTTTACTGTTTTTTTGCTTCTTGTGTTGTGTTTTTTGCTTCTATGCTCTTTTAAGGATTGTGCTATTCAACATAAACGCCATTTGTAAAAGAACTGCTCACGTCGCTGTTAGCTGCATGTGTGCAACGTACACGGTAATAATAATCACCTTCGACGTATAACGTCCTGTTAGAAGTTACACGATTCATATTCAGGTTTTCTTTCTGCCATCCGTCGTAGTAAGACCATTCTGTATCTTCTTCTTTGGCGCGTTCTACAAGTACACCTATTTGTACGCTGTCAACTACATGTGCTGCGATTGTCGTTCCACCAGCATAAATTTTTCCTTCTCCAAGTTTTGTACACTTAGAGTATCCGGCCATTAAGTCAACACCTCTGGTAATCTTGGTATCATAACCAATTGATTCATTTTCGTGCGTTAATTCCGAACCATCTATTACTTTATTTTCCGCAGCCTTCACTTCCAGCATCGATGTAAGCGATAATCCTCCGACCAGCATTACTGCCAGACACATAGACACTAATCTCCTCTTCATATTTCACCTCCATTCGTACTTATTTTTTCGCCCTCATATATTAATACACATAACTTTCAAAAAACTGTCGCATTTATTTTGGAAAAAATAAATTTTTTAATATTTTTTCAAAATTTTGTTCACTCATTGTTCCCATCAGCATATATTCTATATTCCCATATTTAAATTTAGCAACGCATTTAGGGACATTGCTATCTTCTATTTCATATAGTGTTATGTTTATCTTACATTTATGAATTTCTTTTGAATATTTCTTTTCTACCGAATCTTCAAAATCCACTCCCCATGAGCTATCTCTATATGGCATATTAATTATATATCCTATTGTTTCTCCATCATAACTATAATACATCTCCGCAACTTGCTTACTCTCATCCAGATTCATTGTATCGAACTTCATATCCGGTAAACAAACAAATACCTTAACTACATCTGTGTCAAATGTATCACGTATTTTCTGATATGCCTCTTCTTCTGCTTCACCCTCAATTATCTTATTTTGCTTATCTGTCTTATTCGAATCTACCTGTTCTACATCTCTATCTCCAACAGCCTGTCTCACCATCCGTACAACTCTTTCCGGTCCTCCCATGCTGGTGATTCCCATTGCCAGTACGCATACGATAACAGCGGCCAGTGCCAGATATATCTTCAGGGGCTTTCTGCTATAATGAACTTTCTTTTCTGATGTATCTGCCGTTCCAACTTCGGCCTTCAGCATCTTTCTTCCGAGTTCCAGTGCTTTGCGGTCTTCTTCAGACAGGTTATTGATGGCTTCTTCTCTTTCTCTGGCTTCATTTTCCGCCTGTTCGCGCTGATATTCTCTCATCTGTTCTTTTAATCTTGCAAGGACAGCCTCCTTCGTTCCCTCAGGCACAACAAGACTTGTATCTTTTTCAAGGGACTCTTCTTCCTCTTTTGCAATCTCCTCAAATTCTCTGGCAATGCATTCTTTCAATTCATCTTTCTCATTATTCATTTTGCTACCCTCAAATTTTTGACTGGTCTTCAAATTTCTCCATAGTTTTGCCACTTGACCTATTTCTTTCAGAAAGTATAATATAGGTATAATCTTTATTATATTATTGATTCGAAAATAATACATATTCAAGTCTGGAGGTAATTATGAAACGTATTATCTTAACCGGTGGCGGCACTGCCGGGCATGTTACACCTAACATCGCTCTTCTGCCACGCCTGAAAGAATTAAACTATGATATTCACTATATAGGTTCTTACAACGGAATTGAAAAAGAACTGATTGAACAGTTCGGTATCCCGTATCATGGAATCTCAACCGGTAAACTTCGCCGCTATTTCAGCGTTCAGAACTTTACAGATCCATTCCGTGTAATCAAAGGACTCGGCGAAGCGAAAAAACTTGTAAAGATTCTTCATCCTGATGTAATCTTTTCCAAAGGTGGCTTCGTATCCGTTCCTGTTGTTCTTGCCGGTAAAAGCCGTCATGTTCCGACCATTATCCATGAGTCAGACATGACACCGGGACTTGCTAATAAGATTTCTATGCCATCGGCATCAAAAATCTGCTGTAATTTCCCGGAAACCATCGAGCATCTTCCTGCTGGAAAGGCTGTTCTGACAGGCTCTCCTATTCGTCAGGAACTGTTATCCGGTGATAAATATAAAGCTTTAGAATTTTTGCACTTCACACAGGACAAACCGGTAATCATGGTAGTCGGTGGAAGTCTTGGTTCAGTTGCCGTCAACGATGCAGTCCGCAGTGTCCTTCCTGAACTGCTTCAGTCTTTCCAGGTTGTTCATCTCTGTGGTAAGGGCAAAGTTGATGAATCTCTGAAAGGCCTTCAGGGTTATGCACAATTCGAATATATCAAAGACGAATTAAAAGACCTCTTTGCTCTGACGGATCTCGTTATCTCAAGAGCCGGAGCCAATGCGATCTGCGAACTTCTTGCACTGCACAAACCGAATCTTCTGATTCCACTTTCTGCAAATGCAAGTCGTGGAGACCAGATCTTAAATGCCCGTTCTTTCGAACGTCAGGGCTACAGTGTCGTTCTTGAAGAGGAAGAGCTTAATCATGATGTTCTTCTTGATGCGATCATGAACCTGTATCAGAATCGTGAAACATACATTCAGACCATGAAGAATTCTCCTCAGCAGAATTCTATCGACACCATCATTGATCTGATCGAGGCTGCTGCCAGACACTAATCCGGAAGCATTCTCATTCATTGATCTTATATGCAGAGAACCTGCCACTGGTAGTTTCTCTTGCATACTTTGGTATAAAAAACAGGTGGCTGTACATCCCACCTGTTTTTTATATATCGTGTAAGCGGTCATACTGATCTTTATACCTTTTTATCATCCATTTTCTTGCTCTCTTTAGTATGCCTTCTAATGCATTTAATGTAATGCCCATTCTCTTTGCGACTTCTTTCTGTGGCATATCCGCATAATATACAAGAGTCACGGCTTTGTACCATCTCGCATTCTTCTGATACAGTTCACGGAAAATATCAATTCCAAGTTCATGGAAACATTGCTCTTTCAGTAGTGCAACCACACGATCTTCTGAACTGTCATCGATCAATGAATTCGGATATCTGTCATCCGCCATCGTAATCTCTGCCAATGGAACTTCACGCTTATGATCTCTTATATAATTCATCGCTCTGTACCTTGCGAACATAAGCATCCATGTTCTAATCTGCTGTTTTGATTCACTTCCAAACTGTATATATGCGGTGAAAAAGGCATCCTGAGCAATCTCTTCTGCTATGTGATGGTTTCCAGAGTATTTTAATGCCTCTTTGTATACAACACCGAAGTATTCGCTGTATGCAGCCACAAAGGCATCTCCCTCTGTAAACTCTTTTTCCACTTTACGCTCCTATCTTTTATCTGTTAAATTTTCGATAAAACATCTTCTTTTTCTTCTTCTGTAAGTTCATGCATTGTCCATCCAAGTCCCACTTTATCATCTTTGTGTCTTGGAATCATATGTACATGATAATGAAATACTGTCTGTCCGGCTGCTTCACCATTGTTCTGGACGATATTATAGCCATCACAGTCCAGTGCTTTTGTAAGCTTTGTAATCATCTTCTTTGCAAGAATCATTGATTTTCCCGCAAGCTCATCATCCAGCTCATAAAGATTGGCATAATGTTCTTTCGGAAGGATGAGTGCATGTCCCTTAGCTGCCGGATTTGCATCCAGAATCACACGAAAATCTTCATCTTCATAAATAGTAGCTGTAGGAATCTCTCCATTTGCAAGTTTACAAAAAATGCAGTTATTGTCTTTCATAATATTATCCTTCTTTCTCTGAAAATAAATGATTGATTATTTAAACCACCAATGCTAAACTGATACCTCAGAAAGGGGCGGTAGTTATTATGTTATCATCGACAGACCATGACAAATTACAACAGATTATACAGGAACATCCTGAAACAGAAGAACTTTTTAACCAGATTTTTAAGTCTCATCAGATGGATATCAGCACCATCAGTCACGAAATCCGTAATCCTCTGACCCTCGTTTACAGCACGCTTCAACTTATCGAATCACAACATCCCGAAGTACTGGAATTCGCTCACTGGTCAGAGCTTCACCAGGACATCGAATATATGAAACTGTTATTAGAAGATCTGTCTTCTTATAACAACGGTGAACGGCTGGATCTTGCTCCGTTAAGTACCGGCAGCTTTTTCCGCAGAATTGCTCTGTCCTTTGCTTCTTCTATTATAGATACAGATATTGAATTCACTTCATACATACCGGAAGATCTGCCAGTTCTATCTGCCGATTCTGTAAAACTTCGTCAGGCACTGCTCAATCTTCTTCGCAATGCCACTGATGCGGTCCGTACCGAATCACCTTCTCAGGATCAGCACGATATGCCGGCACACTCCCCACAGATCTCATTGTCCGTAACCGCCGATGCAGATTTGCTTCATATCGAAATCTCTGACAACGGCTGTGGTATTGCTCCTGAAGATCAGGAACACATCTTTGAACCATTCATCACTCACAAAGTTGATGGAACCGGACTTGGTCTTGCAATCACACGCCGGATCATCCAGGCTCATCACGGTACAATTACACTTAGATCAGCACGATATGCCGGTACGGTATTTATCCTTACGCTTCCGATAGAGAAGAACTCCTGATAAAAAGCCGGCAAGCAGGCCTCCTATGTGTGCCATATTATCAACACCACCACTGGTAAATCCATAATACAATGTCAGTACGATCATAAAGACCAGGCCTCTGCCGGATATGTCTCCAATCCGTCCTCTGTTACGGATTGCCACATACAGAAGTGCTCCAATGATCCCAAAGATAGCACCGGACGCTCCCGCCGATATAGCCATACTTCCGGTCTGTATATCCCACCATGCCGACAGAACATTCCCCGCCAGTCCACTTACGAAATACACAATGAGAAACTTTACTTTTCCTATGTCAAGTTCAAGATTCCATCCCATAGCTACAAGTACAATCATATTATTGACAAGATGATCATACCCAAAGTGAAGAAACATACTGGAAAATAGCCTGTAGTACTCTCCTCTTTGTATCAGATATGGAACATACATGGCTCCGTGCTTCAACATGAATTCACCATCTTCTGTCATCCCCAGAAAAGACAGGACCAGAAATACAATGACATTCACTGCTGCCAGTAATATCGTACATGGCGCTTTAATCGTATTCTTGTTCATTTATACGCTTCATTACCTTTCGCTTTGTTCATCTTCTGTCTCTTTTAGTATAACATAGATTACCTGAATTCTTAATCATTTTATTCTATATTTAACTGAATTTTATCACAGCTCTTCTTCCTCTATATGCAATCCGTCCCAGTCACCCCATTTTGACTTCTTGTGTTTATTCAGGAAGCGCTTTACCGGCATCCATAGATTATCCGTCTCTCTCATGATCGAACTCCCCATCTCCTGCTCCGATATCCAGTCATGTTCTCTGGTATCATAATATGATGTCTTTTCCCTCCGTTCCTCCAGCAATTCATCGATCATCGTTTCTTTTCTTATATCCGGAATCTTCGTTTCTTCTTTTTTCTTTTCTTCACATGCTGCAATTAGTTTTTCCAGACTGTAATTATCCTCCATTGTCTCTTTATGCAATAAAAATGCCAGACGGACACATTCTTCTTCCTGATAATCCGCAACTTTTACCATATACTCCGTCAATATATGAAACTTCTCCCATATATCCTGTTTTGCCAAAGGATAATAACAAAAGTAATATCTGCCCTCTTCATAGAAAATGTATTCCGGATCCATCAGGATACAATGAATATCCAGAAGATAACGTTCCGCTTCCTTAAGTACATTTCCTAACTGTTCCATAAAGTGCCTTATATCTTCTGCTTTTAATTTCGCTCTGGCATACATCGCCTGCATTGATACCTTACCACTTACATCATAATCATAATAACTGCTGCCATTAACACCTCTTCCTCCTACATGCAAAAAGCCCTCCGGCGAATTTGCTTTTAACATTTTCATCTGGTAATCCTCTTTATATAATACGTGTTCTTCTATCGTTATCTTTCGTTCCATTATCTGATCCTTCTCATTTTTTAATCCTTCTGATATCCCGGATATATTTCTCCGGTTCCGTCACCGCTGCACGGCTTTCTACAGATATTGCCATTTTCTTTCGTCTTGTAGCTGCCTGTACTTTAATTTCATCTTTTCCCACACTGCTTTGTACTCTTATTCTTGAAAATAAGATACACTTCCTTCCCACCCTTTCTTTGAATAACGCATTTAATTCACTCTCGCTGATTCCATCCTTTTCTCTCACCTTTGTACTTCCCGTAACCGCCGTTTCATATGCGGCTCCTGCAATAATATTCTTGTCATGATAATAAAAAGATATCCTTATACATCCCATGATCAGGAATAATATCATTGGTATCAGAAAAGCCATCTCCACTGTAAAACTGCCCTTTAACCACCTTTGCTTTCTTTCCTCCATCTCAGATTCCTCCTATACATACCCCAAGCAGATATCCCACCGTCAGAAATGGATAAAAAGGAAAAGCAAGTCCTTTCTTTTTTCTTTTTATTACCACACAGATCAATCCGATAATTCCAAGAATGAAAAATGCCGTCATAAGCACTTCCAAAAGTCCCCAGATTCCCAGATATATCCCCAGGATCAGAATTGCCAGGCTGTCCCCATACCCAATCGCTTCATTGGTAATTTTACTGATCCATAAAAATAATATGCCGCTTAATCCACCGGCCACCGACAATTTCCAGTCTACATTTCCCGTCAGTACCTGATAGATGATCACCCCTGCCATACATAGCAGAAGTACATCCCGCGGAACTTTCCGTATTCTATAATCCATCACTGACAGTCCTGTTAATACAGCCATTGCCAGCACCTTGCTTATTGTCCACATCTGGAACAGGCCCCCTTTCCTGCCGCCTCCGATATCGGTATTGCATATATCGTCCGTTTTAAACCACTGCACGACAGCGAACTGTGATACCGGTCTCCCGAATTCGTAATATAAATGTTTCCCCCGTTTCCTTTTACACAGTGTTCACATGGATAGTATTTGCCTCCGTTTTCATTGCGAAGTCCCTCTACCAGTTCCAAATGAGTCATGCGGATCGACAGATCCAGATGCGAACAATGATAATCTTTATGATATACAAGTCCTGTTTCCGTTACATACACCGTATCATTTCCCGTATCCATCCACCCTTCCCGTTCATATCCGCTCCACGCCTTTATCTTCATTGTCTCACTGCATTTTACCGGAGCAATCCCAAATAGCGGCACCGGAATGACTACCTGATACTCTGCCGTTAATTTACCGATCCCGGTTCGGGCCGACATCTTCGACCGTGAACAGTCTATTCCACTGCTCCCGCCTCTTACAATACTTCTTCCAAGCCGTTCTTCACCCACTGCATACACCAGATCATTCTCTATCCTTGACGGCATCAGCATCTGCGTCACACAACTTTCTTTAGCTGCTTTTTTTCCTGCATATTGAAGACCGCTTCTCACTGTCGTATGTACTGCCATCATCTCCAGAAGATACAACATCGTAACGACTGCCAGAAAGAACACCGGTACAGCAACCGCTGCCTCTGCCGTCACGCTTCCTTTCTGTCTGTCATCGGAAAATCTGCGCAATAGTTGTGAGACGGATAAAGATACCCTTTCAAGGCCTGAATAACAGATAGGTTGTGAGGGGAGTAAATTGTTACTCATAATGCGAATCCTGCTCCTTTCTTTGTTTTTTTATTATAATTTTGGGATATTTTTGATGCCTGAAAGGGCATCTTTATCCGCCTCATACTATTACATCTTGTTCTCTGATTCTTTCTACTGATAACCGTAATATGTCCGGTACTGATACTTTATTCCTCTTCTTAGATTACACACTGTACGGATCTCCATTCTTCCTGCACAGTAATCGATCCGGAACGCCGGCTGTCCATAAATGCTCTGCATGTTTTTCTCAATGATGCCCATTGCCCGCATAGACATACGTTCCTTTCCTTCCAGAAATAAGAGCATCCTCATATAGTCTTTGTATCCCATACCATCCTGCACATCCATGCCGGTTCCTGTATCTTCATCTGTTCCAAGTTTCATAAGACCGGACAACGATAACTGCCAGTTCGTATCATCTTTGGTAATTGCGGCCTTTTGCCCGTCTAAGAGTGACCTGACATCCATAACGGATTCTCCATATGCCCAGGCAAGCAGGATTCCCTGCGCCGCTGCCTCTGTAACAGCCGGGACTGCCAGGAGTGTACATAAAGTTCCGGCTGCCGCCCTTGCTTCCGCCTGTTTTGTACTGCTCGTCTGAAGATAAATATAATTCGGCACAAATCTCAACATCACAAGCTTCTTTGCCACCGTTTCCAGATTTCCTTTGTCACTTTCCCGGCCCGCCAGAATATATTCCAGTTCATAATCAAGTTCTCCTCCTTTCGGTCCATCGGTAAAATCTGTAAAATGATCTATCACATATTCTCCGAGCAAAACGGACGTCAACGTTCCATCCTCCGGTTCCACATCTGAAAAAGCCCCATATCCGGTATGATTTTCTCTTTTTTCCGGCATCTCCTGTAATGATATCTGTTTCTCCGATATTGTCTTATCTTTCGGAAGCACAAGTTCTAAGATTGGTGAACGTTTCAATTCTGCTACATGCTGCATCGGATTTTCCTCTTCCGGAAGTTCTGCTTCCTGTTCTCCTAAAAGATCCTTAAGCTGATCATTTTGCTTTTCCTCTTCCTCAGTAAATTCATCCGCTTTCTCTTCCTGGTTCTTCCAGAGAGAGACATTTCCCAGATATTTATCCGCCCACGCGATCCCGTACTTATGTTTCATGTATTTTCCGACCTGATCACGAAATAACTCTCCGCTATTATCTGTAAACAACTGGATCCGCTCTATCTCATTTTCCATATCTGCATCGTAATAAGAAAGACGATCCAGAATATTCTGTTCCGTGTAAGTCCCGGTCTCATAACCGCATTCAATGGCAAATACGTCATAATTTTCCAGTAATTCTTTCTGATATTCTGCAAATACACATTCCAATGCCCGGTTCATATCTGCCCGCCTGTAATTCTTTGCCATCTGCACCGACGCACTTTCCACAAGAGCCAGTATCAAAGAAACAAACAGAACAAAAGTCAACGTCAGATAGACTGTAACTTCTCCATTCAAACAGTCCCTATCCGGCCGCTTTTCCTGCACTCTTCGGTATCTGCATAATCTACAGCCGGCCGCTTCTTTCGAATGCATAATAACTTAAATTCCCGAACTTTCACTGGTGATTTTTTCAAAGATTGTCTGCACCAGACTGGTAAGCTGGGATTTGAAGATGATAACAAGCCCAATGAGAACCACCAGGATCAATATCACTTCCACTACTCCGATTCCCCTGTCATCTTTTAATACCTGTAATGCATATCGTATTCTCCACATAACATCTCTTCCTTTCTTATCCTTTATATCTGCATGGTCAAAAAAGCCGGAACTATAACAATGATCAATACCACTACCAGCATCAGAAACATTGGCAAAAGCAGCTTCGTTCCTGCTTCTTCACCCAGTCTTTTCGCCCGCGCCTTCCGTTCTTCAAAAGCCTGTATGGATTCCAGCTTTAAAAGTTCTGATAATCCCTTCGTTCCTTTTCTTAAATTTTGTGACAATAGTGCTCCTAGCCTTATATAAATCTGCAGATCACATCGTCTTCCAAAATTTTCATAGCCTTCAGCTTCTGTTACGCCGCTGTCCATTTCATGGCAGGTCTGTCTCATTTCTTCATATACGTATCTTTCATTTTCGTCTTCTTTTTCCTTCATGTATCCTTCGGTTATCTTTCTCCATGCTTTCTTTACCGTCATTCCTGCACCAAGATACAATGTCAGTTTGCTGATGACTTCCGGATAATCTTCGATCATCTGCTTTTTTCTTTCTTCTTCTGCCTTTCGGATATTCTGTTTTTGTAATGCATACAGAAGTATCCCTATCATCATTCCCATTACCGTTATAACCGGTCCGCGTTCATTAAAGGGCTGATAATATCTGAGTTCATTTGTGTCCAGCATCTCTGGCAGAATTAGTTTTTTCTTTTCTTTTGTTGCTGTATCTGCTTTTTTTATTGCCTCTTCAACGTCCTTTTTTGTGCTTTCTTCTCCGCTTAATTTTTTCGGATATACACATGCCACGCACTGATAAGAAGCCTGCTCTTCTTCGTTTGCCGTATAGGTAAGGACTGCATTCAGTTTTACAAGAGCTCCTTTTTCAGAGATATTCTGCTCCTTAAGTTTGCCCTGGATATCCATTACGTCATACCGGTCCAGTTCCCAGGAGACCTTCACAGGCTCCCCCGGGATATCTGTGACCAGATCCAGGTCCTCATCCACACGATCCAATGTCTCATTACCGGCCAATATCAGCCTGTCCATTTTCCTGATGATCCTTGAGAATAATTCCTGTACCTCCTTCGCAGAATACTGTCGCTCTGATACCTCTACCGAAGTCCGGACCTTTTTCTTTTTATTTCCGATCTCCACATCCAGTTCTTCCACTTTTTTCCCTTTTCCGTAGTCATTTCTCTCTATGGATGGTGTCATCTGTATCCGGGAACATGCCATATCTGCTCCCGTCACTAATATCCCCAAAGCAATGATCAGGCCTGCTGCCTTCACTATACGTCGATTCTCAGGAGCCTTACTCCAAGATAATAAGCGCCCACGTAGATTCCGAGACATAGCGTCATCACCCCTATTCCTGTTACATTCCCATACAATTCTTCCATGAAATCAGAAAAACTAAGTGACATATAAGCAATAATCCCATACGGAACCATCGACATGATCTGAAATTCATATTTCTTTGCGGCAAGTAGTGTATCAATCTCTCTTTTTACCTCTATCTTATCGCCGATCTGACTGGTTGTATTACGGATAATCCCCGCCACTTTTCTTCGCTGTTACAAATACTGTCACAAAGCTTTTTACATCCTCTGACGGAACCCTCTCTGCAAATTCTTCCAGGACCTGTTCAACCGGAATATGCATTCTTAATTTCCTTGTAATGAGAAGTAATTCTCTGGAAATCCTCGCTTCTTCAGGATATTGTATCTTAAGTTCTTTTTGCGTTTCATAAAATGCATTTTCCACCGAATATCCTGTATTAAGCGCCGACGACAGTGTCTGTATCATCTCCCGGAACTGTTTTTGAAATTCCTGTTCCTTCTTTTTACTTTCTTCTTCCAGGAATTCCCTGTACAGCCAGATTCCCGGCAGTATCAAAAAAATAGCGGCCCACACTCTTCGATAATAAAGCCAGGCTGTAATGCCGATCATTCCGGCCGTCTTCATCCCTGCTTTTGTGCGTTCTTTAAATGTAATATCCTGCTGCCACAAGTTTTTCGCGGTGAAAAAGTTCCGCAACTTTTTTCCATTCTCCATGGACTTTACTTTCCTGATCCTTTTTTTCATTTTCTGTTACATTTTCATCCTCCTTACGAATCTCTTCATACCGGTAAATCGTCTGCAAATGGATCTGTCCATCCCAATATCCTAATACCTCTGTTACTTCCAGCACCTTCCTGCTTTTATCCCGAAGCCTTCCAAGATGTACAATGATATCCAGTCCTGACGCGATCTGACGCTCAATTGCAGGGAGGGGAAGGTCCATTCCCATCAGTACCATAGTTTCCAGACGGCTTATCATGTCCTTCGGACTGTTCGCATGCCCCGTACTGAGACTTCCGTCGTGTCCTGTATTAAAGGCCTTTATATGGACTCCCTATGTTCCCATCATGCAGAAATACAATATCTGTACTTAATATACACTGTATATAACGTTATTATCTTGCCATTCCACAGTTGCAAAA
>OGRM01000851.1_pt1 | contig 23191 bp, 15 predicted proteins | sample 1553491 | NCBI WGS metagenome assembly OGRM01 (sample SAMEA2580110, study PRJEB22360) | human gut metagenome | biome: human gut; feature: human-associated habitat; material: faeces | place: Denmark | collected 2008/2010
AGTAAATGTCTGCTTCGCAGCCGCTTCCTTTTCTTTTGCGCTCATTATATCATAAAAATAAAATTTTTAAAAATATATTGACAAACCTGCCTCTTAGTTGTATGGTTAGTTACATAAGTAATGAACCAAATAACGAATTATGGTGATTAACAAAATAACAGAATGGAGAGATTGCATGCAGGAACATTTGACGCAGGAAAAATCCATATATATACAGATAAGTGAGATGATAGAAACAGATATCTGCCGTGGAATTCTGCTTGAAGAAGAAAAAGTTCCAAGCACGAATGAGCTGGCGAAGCTGTATACGATTAACCCTGCAACGGCGGCCAAAGGTGTCAACATACTTGTTGACGAGGGAATACTTTATAAGAAAAGAGGTATTGGGATGTTTGTAAGTAAGGGTGCTAAAGATATGATACTCAATAAAAGAAAAGGTGCATTTTATGAGAACTATGTCAAGTCATTGATAGAGGAAGCCAAGAGTATCGGAATAACAACTAAAGAATTAATCAAGATGATTGAAGAAAGCGAGGGTTAATATGAGTGGTCTGGAGTGTAAGAATATAAGTAAAAGCTATAAGGATAATAAGGTGCTTGATAATGTGAGCCTTAATATTGAACAGGGAAAGATATATGGTCTTATAGGGAGAAATGGTGTTGGAAAGACAACACTTATGTCAATTATGACAGGACAGAATCCAGCGGACAGCGGAGAAGTTACATATAATGGACAGCCTGTGTGGGAAAATGCAGAGGCGTTAAGCCATATATGCTTTTCAAGAGAGATTAATACCAAGAGCCTGCTTGGAATGAACAACCAGAAGGTTAAAGAATATCTTCGTCTTGCTTCAATATATTATAAGAACTGGGACAAGGATATGGCAGAGGAACTTGTGAAAAGGTTTGGTATAGATAAAAAGAAGAAGGTATGTAATCTTTCAAAAGGAATGTTGTCAATGCTCACAGTGATAATAGGACTTGCAAGCAAGGCGGAGATAACAATTCTTGATGAGCCGGCAGCAGGGCTTGATGTAATCGTCAGGGAAGAATTCTACAAGCTTATTATAGATGAGCAGCAGGAGAATGGAAGAACATTTATAATATCAACACACATCATTGAAGAAGCGGCAAATGTATTCGAAGAAGTCATAATACTTAAAGATAAATGTGTATATTTAAAGGAAAATACAGTTGAATTACTTGATAAATGCCGTTATGTATCAGGTCTTGAAGAAGATGTAAAAAATGCTGTTGATGGCTGTAAAATTATCAATGAAGAACATATAGGAAGAAGCTACGCTGTTACAGTAATGCAGGATGGCGATGGGAAAATCAAAGCAGTTCAACATGTTACGGTACAGCCGGTTTCACTTCAGAATTTATTTATTGCGATATGTGGACAGTCGAATATGTAAGGAGGGGTGACCTATGAATTATGGATTGGCAAGAATAATTAAAGAACCATTGTATCAGGCATTGAGGAACACTATGTATATAATAATAGGTGCATTTGCATTGACAATATATAGTATGTTTGTAGTTAATGATAAGGGAGCACATTCCGCTTTGGCAGTTGGAATGTTGTTTTCCCAGTGGCTTATATATATTGGTGGATATGTCATAGTATTATTTATGATTTGTTATACCTGTCAGAATATCTCACTTGCAGTTTCTTTCAGCTGCACAAGAAAGCAGGCTGTGGTGGGGGCCTATATTATTGAGTTTCTAATGGGCATTTTCTTAATTATTGTGTCAGTAGCAGGAGCCTTAACAGCTGGTTTAATGGGAGTTGATATCAGTCTTGGAATATGGATATTGCAGGCGGTACTTGTTATGCTTATATGTATAGCTGTGGCTAATATAGGTTCAAGCATAACATTAAAAGTGGGAAGAATAGGTTATATGTCGATGGCTTTTATAATGGGATTTGCAATGGGAATTATGACGGTTTTCATCAAATCAACATTAGCTGCAGGATATGGCATTATGGGTGGATTTATAAATCTTAATGCAGGCACCTGTACTACAGGAATAATAGCCGCATTTATAGCTGTGTTAATATCAATGTATATATATTACCTTGCGATAAGAAAGCTTGTAGTGAGAAGCTAGGGCTGGAATGGAGAAGAATATGGAAGAGATAGCGAAGATTTTTAAAATAAACAAGACAGGTATAATGCAGACATTTATCATACTCATAATATGTTCGGTTGCAGGGAATATTATCCACGATGTAATTATGTTAATGGAGAACATAGGACTTGTAGAGAAAGATTATACAGTATTTCCAATGGGAAGCTTTATGGTAATAATTGGAATTATTGCCACAGTTATATTTGCAGCGACAACTTATAACTACACAAGATTCAATATGGATGTATCATATGGATGCACGAGGAAGATGTATATTATAAGACAATGGGTGTTTAATATTGTGGTTATTATTATGGCGTGGGCAGGATTAGGTATTACATATCTGTATGAGAACTGGAAGTTTGCGGCATTTTATTCAGAATATAGTCTGGAGCTTAGCATAACACCGCTTTTTCACTTCAAATATTTTGTTGTTTCATTGATAATGTTAAGTTCATTTAATATGCTTATTAGTTCACTGATTATAAAATATGGAATAAAGGGCAGAAGAATAATGGCATTCGCATATATGATAATCTGCTTCTCGATGGCTAAGGCAGAGAATATATATCAGGGGATATATGAGAGAATATTAACCCTGCCAATTGGAACAGATATATTATTATGGCTGGTGACATTAATTATAGCGGCTGTATCAGCAGTGGTGGCAATACTATTAATTAAAAAACAACAGGTTGCAAATTAGAGTGGTAAAATCAAAAAAGAATGTTATAATAAAGTATCACACATTGTAGTATATATTTAAAGGAGCAAGTGATGGATACTTTTAATGCAACTAAGGGGGCAACAATACTTATAGTTGATGATTCACGTTTCCAGCGTACTATAATAAGGGAATTGTTAAGGGAACATTTTAATATTTTTGAAGCTGAATCTGGTGAAGAGTGTCTTGGTATAATTAAAAAGGACAAGGTGTCTATTGATTTACTCATTCTTGATCTTGAAATGCCGGGAATAGACGGCTTCGATGTTTTAAGGCGGCGACAGGAGATACAGCATTTTGCTGATATACCTGTAATAGTCCTTACAGCGACTAACAGCAGTGATGTTCAGGCAAGTGTGTACGAGCTTGGAGCTAATGACTTTCTTATTAAGCCGATTGACCCTAAGACAGCATTTTTTAGAATTCAGAACCTTCTTAAGTCAAAGCACAGAATAGCAAGTCTTATTAAAGAGTATGACGATTTCAAGTTTAAATCAAAGATTGATGAGATGACAGGACTTCTTAATAAGTCAGCAACAATAAAGCTTATAACGGATGCATTAAAAGAATATCCGAATGGACTGCACGCTTTGATGGCAGTGGATATTGATAATTTCAAGGCAATTAATGATGTGTATGGACATACAGTAGGTGACCATACAATATCTATTGTTGCAAGCGTTATGGCATCACAATTTGAAAAAACAGACATTGCAGGAAGAATAGGCGGCGATGAGTTTGTATTATTTGTTCGTGACATTGAAAGCAGGAAATATGTGTATGAAAAGGCACAAAAGATTGTTGATATAATATCAGCCAAAGAGAATATGTCTATTCCAGAGGATGTAACAATTAGTATAGGTGTTGTATTTACTGATGGAACAGAGAAAGATTATACAGAGTTATTTGCTAAGGCAGATGAAGCACTTTATGAGTCAAAGCATGCAGGAAAGTCGTGTTACCGCGAATATGGTGTCAAGCTTGACGGCAGGAAGGCATCAAAGACAATACCTGTTATTACACGCTCAAGAAATGTGATAAGTATAATTGAGTTCGTGCACGAATCATCTTATGATATAAGAAAGATAGATAATGTTAATGATTTTGAAGAATTAATAAGTGGGGTAAAGAATATTCCGTGCATTTATGTAGATATATCCGAGATGGAAGATAATGGATATAGGGTACTTGAGGATATAACTAATACAGACAATTTAATAATAAAGAATATGCCAATTGCCATTATATGTAAAGAGGGAAGTATGGAGCAGATACGTCTTGCAGCAAGCTATGATTGTGTTAAAGACATATTATTTGCACCAATTGAGCCACAACAGCTCAAACGCCGTATCGCAGCTTACAGGAGTAAGATAAGTGATTAACTTTACTTGACAGAGTTGGTATATAACATTTATAATAAAGGAACCGTGCAGCCGGGGAGTTAGCGGCACCTTGTACCTGCAATCCGCTATAGCAGGGGTGATGTTCGGCAGAGGGCGAGATTTTATGGAGCCGCCCGATATAAGTGGTGATGACATTTGGGTCTTTCGCAACAGGAATTCATGAACCATGTCAGGTCAGGAATGAAGCAGCATTAAGTGAAACCTTCTGTGTGCCGAAAGGCAGCCTGGATCGAGCTAACTGTATCGGTAACGTCTGTGGATGATCATTCGAAGCTGAACGCACGGTATTTTTGCGCGAGTAACGATGAGAATGGATTGAAAGAAGGACGTTTCCTGCTAGCAGGAAAAAGGCCTTATTGCAATCAATTCGAGGAGCACCGCGACAGTGACAGAAGCGAAGCTTCTGGAACGTCATCGTTACGAGTTAAGCGAAGTGTAACGTATTGTAATACGCGATGAGCGAAACACCTCTTCAGAAAGGAAGTCCTCTAAGTATGTCATATCAGGCCCTATACAGAAAGTGGCGTCCTGACACCTTTGAAGATGTTAAAGGTCAGGATCATATAGTTACAACATTAAAAAATCAGATATTGGCAGACAGAATAGGACACGCATACCTTTTCTGTGGTACCAGGGGAACTGGCAAGACGAGTGTTGCAAAGATATTTGCCAGGGCAGTTAACTGCGAACACCCGGTTAATGGAAGTCCATGTGGAGAATGTCCTGCGTGTAAGGCAATTGCAGCAGGAACGTCTATGAATGTAATAGAGATTGATGCGGCATCTAATAATGGTGTCGATAATATAAGAGAGATAAGAGAAGAAGTACAATACTCTCCAACAGAGGGGAAGTACAAAGTATATATAATAGATGAGGTTCATATGCTGTCTATAGGAGCGTTCAATGCACTGTTAAAGACACTTGAAGAACCACCTGCATATGTAATATTTATACTTGCAACAACAGAGGCGGCTAAGATACCGATAACTATTATGTCGCGCTGTCAAAGATATGATTTTCACAGAATATCAATAGAAACAATAGCAGACAGGCTCACTCAGCTTATGAAAGCAGAGAATATAAGCGTTGAGGATAGGGCAATAAAATATGTAGCCAAAGCGGCTGATGGTTCTATGCGAGATGCACTCAGTCTGTTAGACCAGTGCATAGCATTTTATCTTGGCAAAGAGCTTAAGTATGAAAATGTACTTGACGTGCTTGGAGCAGTTGATACAGAAGTGTTCAGCAAGATGTATAAGACAATAAAGACATCAGATGTTGCAGGCTGTATGAATCTTATGGAAGACATAATTATGCAGGGCAGGGATTTGTCTCAGTTTGTGACAGATTTTGTGTGGTATTTAAGAAATCTTCTGCTGATTAAGACAACAGATGATATAGATAAGATAGAAGATGTTATCGAGGTATCCAAGGATAATATTAAGGATATGATAGAAGATGCCAGGGACGTAGATGTTGACAGTATAATGCGTCATATAAGAGTTCTGTCAGAGCTTTCCAATGAGATGAAGTATGCAACGCAGAAGAGAGTTAAGGCAGAGGTAGCTTTTATTAAGCTTATGAAGCCGGCCATGGAAAGTCCTAAGGATATGCAGGAGCTTGCAGGCAGGGTAAATGACCTTGAGAACCAGTTAAGTGAAGCTCTTAGTAAATTACAGTCAGGTGCATATATAACTAAGGATATGCTTGATAATATGTCATTACAGTCAGGTGGTGCTGGTGCTTTAGGCACTGGCAGCAGGAATGATGCAGTACAGGAAGAAAAGCCTGTTCTTAGAAGAAATTATGATGCAGTCACAGATGATATAAAGCAGATAGCAGGACAGTGGAGTCAGATAGTGGCTTCAATGGATGATGCACTGCTTATGAATTTGTTAAAGCAGGCTGATGTTACTGTAACAGAGGATGGTAATAGCCTTGAGATTATGGTAAAATCTATTAGTGGTTATAACGTGATAAGCAGGGAAGAAACAATCGCTAAGATAGAGGAGCTTATCGAAGAAAGAACAGGTATATCAGTAAGAGTGGTATGCACAAGAATTGATGAAGATGAGGATTTTAACAGGCGTTATATAGCATTAGAGGAGCTTGTTGGAATGGATATCGAAATAGATGATAAGGAGGAATTTATATAATGGCTAAAAGAGGTGGATTTCCAGGAGGAATGCCTGGCAATATGAACAATCTTATGAAGCAGGCACAGAGAATGCAAAGACAGATGGAGGAACAGCAGGCAGCTCTTGAGTCTAAAGAATTCACAGCTACAGCAGGTGGCGGAGTTGTTGAAGTTACTGTAACAGGTAAAAGAGAAGTGACTAAGGTTAAGATTGATCCAGAAGCAGTTGATCCAGATGATGTAGAAATGTTAGAGGATTTAATAGTTGCTGCAACTAACGAAGCACTTCGTAAATGCGAAGAAGAATCACAGGCTTCTATGTCTAAGATAACAGGTGGTCTTTCAGGACTTGGAGGAGGCCTTTTCTAATGGACATATACAGCGGTCATATTAATAAGTTAATAGAGCAGTTGTCAAGATTACCAGGGGTTGGGGCTAAGAGTGCCCAGCGCCTGGCATTTCACATTATAAATATGCCTAAAGAAGAAGTTGAGGGCATAGCCAATGCAATGATTAGTGCTAAAGAGCATATACATTACTGTAAAGAATGTTATACGCTTACTGATGAGGAACTTTGTCCTATATGCAAAGATCCTAACAGAAATCACAAGCAGATTATGGTCGTTGAACAGACAAGGGATATGGCAGCATACGAAAAGACAGGAAAGTATGAGGGCGTGTATCATGTACTTCACGGGGCTATAAGTCCAATGCTTGGAATAGGCCCATCAGATATTAAGCTGGCAGAACTTATGAAGCGTCTTCAAAAAGATGTAGACGAGGTAATAATCGCTACGAACTCTAATCTTGAGGGAGAAACAACAGCTATGTATATAAGTAAGATGATAAAGCAGGCAGGCATAAAGGTTACAAGAATAGCCAGTGGAGTGCCTGTAGGCGGTGACCTTGAATATATAGATGAGGTTACACTCTTAAGAGCACTTGAAGGCAGGACAGAATTATAACCATTTAATATATGGAGTTGAAGTTCTGTATAATTGCAACTTAATTAGGTGTATTGAAAAGATATAAAAGTTACATATTAATATTGAATAAATCGGACATATGCAGAATGGCATAATGATATGAAGAGGTATACATATGGCGGAGAATATGATTGGAGAGATAATAACAGAGCACAGAGAAAGAATGCTTAATCTTAAGAAATATTATCCTTTTTTCAAGCTTATTGATACTTCATTTTCCCAGTTTAAGGAGGGCAGATATGAAGCACTTGATATGGGATATATCGTGATGGCTGTTCTGCGTTTTTTTATTGAGGAAAATAACTTCAAGGAAAAGGAAGTTACATACAAGGAGTATCAGGAGTTCTTTAATAACATAATAAGGCACGACTTTGATATGAAGCTTACTGAGGAAGAAAGCGGGGAAGTGGCTGATTATGTCTTTGATAAGATGAAGAATGAGGGAAAGCCATTTGAGTATGCGTATTATGACCCTGTAGAGAAGAAGAAGAGAGTATCAAGGGTTAAGCTTATAGAAAGTACAATAAAAGATAATACTGTGTGGTACAGTATAAGCGCTGATGCGGTCGAGTTTTATCTTGATACGAAAGAGATTAAGGACGAAAGCCGTATAAGCGTGTCACAGCTCCTTTTGGAGAAAATGATTAATTCCAATAACTTTAAAGGCGGAGTAGAGGTTATAGAAAGAATTAATGAGGAAGTTGGAAGGCTTAAGGTTAAGAAGAATGAAGTTATGGATATGCTTTCCAAAGATGTAAAGACAGGACTTGAACATTATGAGGATTTTGTCAATACAGGAATGAAATGGTTCGTTGATGAGGAGAAGCTTTTTAAGAAGAACAAGGAACTTATTGACAAGGCAATAGAAAGGCTTGAGAGTAATTCATCAGCGACAGAAAGCTATTACAGGACATTAAAAGAAATCCATTATCTTGAGGACCAGCTTAAAATAGCAATGAACAAGCACGCGGAACTTCTTCGTGACTGTACTGATATGCAGAATAAGACAGATGAGGCAGTAAAGAAAGCAAAGCTTTCAAGGCTTCGTCCACATATGGATTTCACAGCTACACTCTCAGATATGATTAGGACAGATGATGCTTCATTGTTGGCATTTATAATAGAGCCGCTGTTAAAGCTTAATATAAAGAAGACATTTGACATAAAGACAATAGATGAAGCACTTCTTGTAAAGCCGGCAAGATATGATAAGAAGGAATATGTAACAGAGGACACACCAGAAGATATAGTATATGAAGATGAGATAGAAGATGAAAGAATAAGACATAATTACATCTTTATAATGAATAATCTTAAGGAGTGTATTAACAGGAAATGTATGAATAAATCGGACATTTTAACGCTTGGAGAATTCAATAATATAATGTCAGAAGCTTATGGAGAGGAAATTCTTAATAATGCTGATTATTATTCTTTCTTTGTTAATCTGTGCCAGAAGGACAGCTATGTTATCGGTGGAGATAATATGCAGTCAGAAACATTTCTTGATGAAATATTAAAGGAGGGTTTTGAAGGAAGTGAGCCTGTACATATAATTATGGAAAAGGGAACAGATGAAATAATAGATTACACCAATGTGCAGGTAATGAATATTACATTCAGAAAAGAGGCAGACGATGGAAAATAGAAATCTTGAAAAAGCATTGGATATAGTATCGAAGCTTATAACAGGTGAAGAACTTACTGAGCGTGGTGACAATAGTTCTTTATATCAGGAATATAACAACAATGCAGAAATCTATGACATAGTACATATGTCACTTAAGAAGCTTAACCTTTCAATATATGAGTATAATAATGGACTATATGTCAGTGCAGGAGAGAACAACAGGGTGTTTGGCTATACGAATGAAGAACTGCGTAAAGAACTTGGCATTAAGGTGAATAAAGATTTATATATGGCATATTTTGTTATATACAATATTATAACAGAATTCTATACGGCATCATCTAATACGACTTATGTGGAGTTCGTAAAGGTTGAGGATATTGTTAAAAATGTTGATTATTCGGTGTTGGCAATTATTGATAAGAAGTTGGGAATGATTATTGATGACATAGAGGAGAACAGCTTTAAACAGATAGCTTTAAGCTGGGACGAGCTTCCGGTCATAACAGTTGAAGATACGGCAGATGTAAGAGCTGCAAGAAACTCTAAGACAGGTTTTGTAAAAATGGTACTTAACTTCTGTGTGTCACAGGGGCTTTTAATGGAAGCACAGTCAAGATATTATCCAACAGACAGATTTAAAGCACTTATCGAGAATTATTTTGATGAATACAAGGGACGTATGGCAGAGATTATGCAGTCTTTGATTTAACAGCTTAAGAATGTACTATGTAGTGCAGGAAAGAGGTAGATATGCCACAGATTAATAGAATAAGAGTTAATAATGTTAAATATAATTTTGGAACGCAGTTCTATGATGATTTTATAATGCGTTTTAATTGCAAAAATACAATATATGACCTTGCTAATGGTGGTGGAAAGAGTCTTTTAATGCTTCTTCTTATGCAGAATATGATTCCTAATTGTACACTTGATGAGAAACAGCCTATAGAGAAGCTTTTCAGAAAAGGGAGTGACAACACCTGTATACATTCGCTTGTTGAGTGGAAGCTTGATAACAATGCAGTTAAAGATGGTTTCAGATATATGACAACAGGCTTTTGTGCAAGAAAGGCAAGAGATGCGAAGGATGAAGAAAATGTTACTGACGGCACAGATACATTAACACAGGCACAGGCTTCATCATCTGATAATACAAGTGTAGAATATTTCAATTACTGTATTTTCTATAGAAAGTTCGGGGAAAATGACATAAAGAACCTGCCGCTTGCTGTTAATGGTGAGAGGGTTACTTATAATGGCTTAAAGGCATATTTAAGAGAAGCGGAGAAGTCAGATTATAACATTAAAGTATACATTTTTGACAGAAAAGGTGACTATCAGAGCTTTATATCACGTTACGGAATATATGAAAGTGCGTGGGAGATAGTAAGAGGCATCAATAAGACAGAGGGACATGTAAGAACTTATTTTGAGACTAATTACAGGACAAGCAGAAAGGTCGTTGAGGATCTTCTTATAGAGGAGATTATACAGAAGTCTTACAATAACAGGCTTTCAGTTGATAATGATGACTCTATGATGGCAAAGACACTACTTGATATTAAGGATAAGCTTATAGAACTTTCCAAGAAGAACAGCCAGATTAATGATTATGATAACCAGATAGAAGCTTTAACATATTTTAAAGATTATATCGTCACATATAAGGAATTCTATTCCAATAAAAGAGATATTGAGAACAGGCTTGCCAATATGCTCTTATCAGTGATTAATGCTGAGGGCAGGAAAGAAGCAGAGCTTTCAGGACATAATGAAAAAGAGCAGGAACTTTATAATGAACTTTATGATAAGAAATACAAGATTGCAGTGGCTGATGTATTAAAGGAAAAGAAGTCATTAAATGAGCTTGATAAGCTTGTCAAGGAAGCACTTTCAGATAGAAATAAGAAAGAGAACCAGATAAAGACTGCAAGGGAAAAGCTTATGCTTTTAGAGGCAGCTAATAATTATTGTGACTATATCAATTACGAAAAAGAACTTGTTAAAGTTAATACTGCAATTGACAGCCGTATGATAGAGGACGAGGACATAGCGGCAGAATTAAACAGGCTTGCAGCTATATATAAGCAGTATTATGACAAGGCAGAAAAAGAACTTTCAGCTAAGACAGCTAAAGCAGCTATAGATGAGAAGAATTTAAGAGATGAACTTAAAAAGGCAGACGATAAACATCAGGAAGCAAAGAATAACTGTGCTGTTATACATGGGCAGGAAAGCACTGTAAAACAGCATATTGAAAAGGACGAGAAAGAGCTTAAAAGGCTTGCTGACGCTTATGGAATACTGATTGTTGATGATATTATATCCAAGATAGAGGAATTAAGGGTACAGCATAATGGTATTCTTAAGGCGGAGGCTCTTTTAGAGGAAAACATTAAAGAAACAACCAAGTCGGTATACAAGACAGAGGAAAAGATTAATATTGCTGAGTCTAATATTGCGATGTTAGATGAAAGAATTGACCAACTTCAATCACAGATTATAAGCAGGCAGGAGAATGAGAGCAAGCTTAAGGATTTGCAGAGAATATATGGAATTGGAGGAGCTGACAGATTAAAAGAAGGCATTTTCAAAGAATTCTTAAGAATGAATGACAAATATAATGAAGACAGCCAGAAGGCAGTTAAGCTTGGAAAACTTATAGAAGCAGTAAGTGCAGGTTCTTATTATATAGACAATCCTTCTTACAATAAGTTCAGGGAATATCTTAAATCAGTGTGCGGTGAAGCTGTAACAGAAGGTTATAAGTATCTTGAAAATGTAAGCGAACAGCAGAGAAAAGATATTGTTAAAAGAATACCATTTATCCAGTACAGCTTTGTAATTGACAGTGGTTTTGACAGGTTAAAGGAAGCGGAACTGGAAACTGAAACACAGGATAGTGCTGTATATCCGGTAATAAGTGCAGAGGCACTTAAAGATGAAAATGTTAATATAAACAGCGATAAAGTTATATTTGCATTTAATGACATAAGTTATCTTACAGACGATAAAAGACGTGATGTAAAGGTACGCATTTTAAGGGAAGAACTTGATAATCTTAACGATACCATAACAAAGCTTAATAGCAGAAAGCAGACAGTTCTTGAAGATTATGTGCTTTCGGTTAATGCTGGTGATACATCAGCGGAAAAGCTTGATGCACCTGAGGAGCTTCTTAAGAGAAAAAATGATATCAAAGAGAATATCACCGCATACAGAGCAGAGCTTGGACGATATAATGATAAGAAGTCACAGGATATGGCAGAACTTGAAAATGTCAGAAAGTCCAAGAAGTCTGTTGAATTAAACATAAGCAGATATGAAGAAATTGCAGTTGTAAATGAGAGGGTAACGGCGGGATATGTGACATTAAAACAGCTTACTGAAAAGCTTAAGGCTGCCGAAGCACAGATTATAGAATGTGCAGATTATCTTGATAAAATAAGAGAAGACTATATTAAGGCAGATGAGTATAAGACTAATGTTGATAATCAGTATTCACAGCTTGTAAGCGTCTGGGAAAATACAGTGTCGCATTTTTACAATGAGGGCATTGATTATAATAATGATGGAGCGGATAAGATTAACCCTGACGAACTTACCGCTAAGATAACAGGTCTTAAAGACATTTTGGCTAATAAGAATTCAGATGTTTCTGATAAGGAAAATCTTAGAAAGCACCTGAAAGCTTCTGTTGATAAATGTATTGAAGCTATTGAGTACAGAGGTCATACATTAGAAGAACTTAAGGGGATGTATGAGACTGGAACAATATCTGTAAGTGACAGGACAAAGCTTATGGGGCTTAACAATGAACTGCACGAGTATCAGAAGGAATATGATGAAGGAAGCAGGGAGACAGAAGCTAAAGAAGCACTTCTTAACAGACTTGAGGGAAGTATTGCACACGCTAAGAGCCAGATTGAGGAAAAATATGGACGATATGAAGAATTTGAGTGTGACAATCCTGAAAAGTTCGCAGATGATATGTCTGTGGCAGTAGCAGAATTAGAGAAGAATATAGAAAAGTATGCACAGTTAAGAAAGCATATGTCAGATGAACTCAAAGAGATACAGCTTATAAGAAAAGACCTTGAAAGAATAACATATAATGCAGGAATTGATATTGAGAATTATGCAGAATTATCAGAATCGGACATTGAGATTAAAGATTTTGAAAGTGTTGCCAAAGAATACGAGCAGACAGCAAAAGAGTATTCATCTATATTAAAGCTTGAATACAAGAAAGCTGATGAGTTCAACAAATATAAAACAAAGCTAATAGATGAACTTAAGAACTATAATGGTGCTGAACTTGCCGTTGAGGTTAATGTATCGGTTGAGCTTCCTGTTAATGCCGCAAAGACAGAACAGCTTGTTAAATCAATAGAGGATACGAATTCATTTATTGAACTTGAGAAAGAGCGTGTTCACAAGGGAATAGAGGATATGGAACGTATCAAGGATAACTTTGAGAACAGATGTATACAGACCTGCTGTAATATAAAGACTGAGCTTGAAAGACTTCCAAAGCTTTCGCATATCAGAATGGACAATGAAGATATTGCAATAATCGGGCTTTATATTCCTTATGTTAGGGAAGAAATGTATAAGGACAGAATGTCAGCTTACATTGATGAGACAATTGTTGCAGCGGAAAGCTTTAAGGAGCAGGAAGAACGTTTCAGATATATAAGAAGCAGGCTTTCATGGAAACGGCTTTTCTCAGTAATTGTAACGGATATGAATTCAGTAAGAATTAATCTTTACAAGAGAGAGAGAATAAAAGACCAGAGCAGATATTTAAGATATGAGGAAGCTGTAGGCTCAACAGGACAGTCGCAGGGGATATATATACAGTTCCTTATAGCTATTATTAATTATATTTCCAATATGAACACAGTATCAGATGGACAGCCTTTGGGTAAGACTATATTTATAGATAATCCATTTGGTGCGGCAAAGGATATATATATATGGGAGCCAATCTTTAAACTGCTTGCAGTAAACCATGTACAGCTCATTGTTCCTGCAAGAGGTGCAACACCGGCGATTACCTCAAGGTTTGATGTTAATTATATACTTGGGCAGAAGATGGCAGACAAAAGACAGCAGACAGTTGTTGTTGACTATTATAGTAATGTTAAAGAGACTGAATTGGAATACACAAGAATGGACTATGAACAGGCAAGCTTTGATTTCATATAGCAGGTTTACAAGGATACTTTACTGTGATAAAATTATACGGAATGTTTAAATTGGCATTAATATGCCGTATTATTGGAATTTGAGGGTCGATTCATTGACATAATGGAGGTCTTTAACGTGGATAAATATGAGTTTAATATAAAGTTGGAACAGATAAAGAAGCTTGCAGCTAAGAAAGAATATAAGCAGGCAGCAGAGATTGCAAAGCAGATGAACTGGAATAAAGTAAAAGACTGGTCTACGCTTGCAACGATAATTAATGTACAGGAAGCGGCAGGAGACTACGAAGAAGCAAGAGATATGGCAATTCTTGCATACAACCGTAACCTTGGAGGCAGAAAGCTTATATATAAGCTCACAGAATTCTTTATCAAAGTTGACGATTTTGAAAATGCTGAAGAATTATACAGGGAATACGCCAAATTATCAGCACACGATGTTAATAAGTATATCTTATATTACGACTTAAGAAGGGCACAGGATGCACCTGATACTGAGCTTGTTGATATACTTGAAAAGTATAAGGAAGCTGAGATTGACGAGAAATATATGTATGAGCTTGCCGAATTATATTACAAGACAGGAAGAAAAGAAGATTGTTCTAAGACCTGTGATAACCTTGTATTATGGTTTCAGGATGGCATATATGTAGAGAAAGCTGTAAAGCTTAAGGAAAAGCTGGGTGTTACTATGACTAACACACAGAAGAAGATTTTAAGTGAGATTAACGCAAGAAAGTCTGACGAAGAAGCTAACAAAGAAAGATTATTTATGGAGCAGAAAGAGCTTGCACGTCTTAAAAAGGACGAAGTCGGCGATCTGCTTGATGAAGATGATAAAGCTGATTCAGACAAAGCAGCACCTTCTAACAAGGCTTCAGATAGCAGGTATTCTAATGTGACTGATAAAGCTTTAAGATTTAAATCTGAAGATGTTGCAGGAGAACAGCCAGTGGGTAATATTGATTATACCGGAAATGACCGTTCAACAGGAAATGTTAATGTGGCGGGAAGTTCAGACGTGGCTGGTGTAAAAGATACATCTGGTTTATCAATGGATCTTGTCCAGAATGACCAGAGCAGTGCATTAAAAGAGTCAATTGTAAATGCTCTTAGAAGACAGGAAGCAGAAGGGAATTCTGTAGATGAGAGTGCTGCAAAGCTTGAAAAAGAGCAGGACAACAGAATATTAGATGAGAGTGCAGATAAGAAGCTTAATGAAAATGTCAGCAAAGCTTCTATGTCATTAAAGGAGCTTATCGAGAACGCAAAAAGAAATATTGAGAACAGCTGTGATAAGATTACCAAGGAAGACGAGGAAGAAGCACGGGAGGCGGCAAGAAAGCGTATTGATGAGAAAGCTGATGCTATGGACATAGAGGTTAAAGTACCTAATTATAACCTTTATGATACTCATAATATTCAGGAAGAACTTGCTAAGAATATTAATGATATATTTAGTGATGAGGAGTCATTTAAGCCTCCATTTGAAAGAAAGACAGGAATGTCCGAAGCATTGAATGAGAGTCCGGCAAAGACAAGTGAGTCAAGAACTGATGGTACAGCAGATAGTAATGCAGGAAATGCTAATACTGTTTACGCAGATGATGAAGCAGAGAACATAGAAGATGAGCAGATTGAAGGACAGTTAAGCATAGCTGACTGGATGGAAACTGTAAGAGAAGAAAAGTATGGCAAGCAGGATACAAGAGAGTTCTCTAAGGTTGAGTTAGAGCGTATGCTTGATGAGAAAGATGAGAAGAGTGAAGCTTACGAGAAGATTGTTGCCATGAAGAAAGAAGAGGCTTTAAGAAAGGGAACAGAATTCAGCGAGAGGGAGGCTAAGAGATTAGCTGATGCAGAGGTTTTACTTGGTGCGGCTAAGAGAGATCTGGCTATGAGAACAGGAAAGGCTTCGTTTATATTAGATCAGACAATGACACAGGAGCTTGAGAAAGCCAGAGAAGCTTTAAAAGTGGCAGAAGATGTTAATAATAGCGAAGCAGTGAGCGGTAGCACAGTTGTTAATAACGGTGAAGCGGTGAGTGGTAATGTAATTGCCAATAATAGTGAACAGGCACAGGACGACAGCGAATGGCAAAGACCAGAAGTATCATATACTGTTAATGAAAAAGCCGCTGAACCTGAGAATGAAGAACTCACTCTTAACACAACACATTTTGAGCCAGTAACAGATGAGGTTCTTAACAATTATAACAACGTTAATAATTCAGAAGCAGAGTACAGCAGAGCCGCTGAGCCAGAGATTGCAGCTACAGATTTTGTTACGCCGGGTATGAATATGAAGTTCAATGTATCTTCAATGGATAATGAAGATGACAATGACAGGGTTTGGCATAATGATAAGAAATTATCCGGGGAGCTTGCTAAGATATTTAAAAAATACAGAGAGATGCCTGGACTTGAGGAGCAGCTTGTAGATTTATTCGAGTCACTTGATGAAGAGATGGCTATGACTAATTCTTCGTGTGGTAACATTCTTATATCAGGTAATTCAAGCTCTGATAAGACAGATCTTGCTAGAACAATTGTAAGAGCTATTAATTATGTATATCCTGACAGACCAAAGAAGATTGCCAAGACATCTGGCGAGAGTATTAACCAGAGAGGCATAACCAAAGCTATGGGCAAGCTTAAGGGTACAGCTCTTATCGTTGAAGGTGCAGGTACAATACAGCCTAAGAGGATTAATGAGATTATATCCTGTCTTAACGAAGATACAGATAGAATGGTTGTTATATTTGAAGATTCAGATGCAGAGATGAATGTGCTTGTGAACTTTAATCCGGATATGGTAAAGACATTTAACCATAGAATTACATTAAAGCAGTACACAGTTAATGAACTTGTTGATATGGCAAAGCGTTTTGCAAGAAAGAGACAGTATGAGGTTGATGATGATGCACTTCTTGAACTGTATTTAAAGATTGACAAGCTTCATAGTGTTAATGATAATATCAAGCTTGATGATATTAAAGAGATTATCAACAGGGCAATTGCCAACTCTGAAAAGAGAGCGTCAAGAAAGTTCTTTGGTGGACTTAAGAAGAAGCGTAGTGAACGAGGAGATGTTATATTCCTTACAGAAGCAGATTTTAAAGATTGATAATAAAATATAACTTATAGTGTGCATATGCACAAGAATGGAGGATACTTATGAATATTGAAGAAATGTCAGTAAACGCAATCAGGGTTTTATCCGCTGATGCGATACAGAAAGCTAATTCAGGACATCCTGGATTACCACTTGGAACAGCACCTGTTGCTTATGAATTATTTGCAAAACATATGAATTATAATCCACACAATCCAGACTGGGTTAACAGAGATAGATTTGTGTTATCAGGTGGACACGGCTCAATGCTTCTTTATTCATTATTCCATTTATTTGGAATAGGTAATCTTTCACTTGAAGAAGTTAAGAATTTCAGACAGTTTGGTTCACTCACACCGGGTCATCCGGAATATGGACATACTGTAGGTGTTGAGGCTACAACGGGTCCATTAGGACAGGGCATGGCAATGGCAGTTGGTATGGCAATGGCAGAGGCACATCTTTCATCAGTATTTAACAAGGAAGGCTTTCCAGTTGTAGACCATTATACTTATGTACTTGGTGGAGATGGATGTATGATGGAAGGTATTTCATCAGAGTGTTTCTCACTTGCTGGTACATTAGGACTTTCAAAGCTTATTGTATTCTATGATTCAAACAATATATCTATTGAGGGAAGCACAGATATAGCATTTACAGAAGATGTAGTTACAAGATTTAAGGCATTTGGTTTCCAGACAATAGAAGTTGAGGACGGCAACGACCTTGAAGCAATTGGCAAGGCAATAGAGGAAGCTAAGGCTGATAAGACAAGACCATCACTTATTAAGGTTAATACACTTATTGGTTATGGCTGTCCAGCTAAGCAGGGCAAGGCAAGTGCACACGGAGAACCTCTTGGTGTTGATAATGTGGCTGCTCTTAAGGAAAATATTAACTGGCCTTGCAAGGGTGATTTTGAAGTTCCTAAGGAAGTATATGACCATTACAAGGAACTTGCTGATAATATGGCAAAGGCAGAGGATAAATGGAATGAACTTTTTGCTGCATATGTGGAGAAGTATCCAGAAATGAAAGAATTATGGGATAATTACTTTGATGGATATGATATGTCCGATTTGTTCAATTCTGATGAATATTGGGCAAAAGGTGATAAGCCAGAAGCTACAAGAAGCACAAGCGGAACTATTCTTAATATGATTAAAAAGGCAATGCCTAACTTAATAGGTGGGTCAGCAGATCTTGCACCATCTAATAAGACTAATATGAAGGATGCGGGTGATTTCTCTAAAGATAATTATGCTGGAACTAATCTTCATTTTGGTGTAAGAGAGCAGGCTATGGCGGCAATCGGTAATGGACTTGCACTTCACGGCGGTTTAAAAGCATTTGTTGCAACATTCTTCGTATTCAGTGATTATGTTAAGCCAATGGCAAGACTTTCAGCACTTATGAAGCTTCCACTTACTTATGTATTCACACATGATAGCATTGGTGTCGGAGAAGATGGACCAACACATGAACCAATTGAACAGCTTGCTGCATTCCGTTCACTTCCTGATTTCACAGTATTCAGACCTTGTGACAGAACAGAAACAGCAGCAGCCTGGATGTATGCAGTAGAGAATGAATGTGGACCAACAGGACTTGTTCTTACAAGACAGAACCTTCCACAGATTGAGGGTTCATCAAAGGATGCACTTAAGGGTGGTTATGTAATCGCTGAGTCAGAAAAGGCAGTTCCAGATGCTATTATCATAGCAAGCGGTTCAGAGGTAAGTCTTGCAATTAATGCCAAGGAAGAACTTAAGAAATCAGGCATTGATGTAAGAGTTGTAAGTATGCCAAGTATGGAGCTTTTCGATAAACAGTCAGCTGAATATAAGGAAAGTGTGCTTCCTAACGGTGTAAGAAAGAGAGTTGCAGTAGAAGCACTTTCAGACTTTGGCTGGTACAAGTATGTAGGTCTTGACGGCAGGGTTATCGCTATGGAAGGCTTTGGCGCTTCAGGTCCAGCAGCTACATTGTTTGAGCATTTTGGATTTACAGTTGATAATGTTGTTAAGACTGTTAAAGAAGTTGTTAATGCTTAATGTTTAATGTTTAATGGGATTAGGTGTTAATGGTTAGAGATTAATAATTAGATAAATAATATAATTGAGCTTTCAATAGATTTCCTTGTAATTAGGAGAATATTGGAGGCTCTTTTGTTTTGCAGGATATTGCTTATAAAGAGAGGAATTAAGTGGAGTATAATTATATTTATCCTAAATTATTTACGAAGCAGTATCTAAATTAAAAACTGCATCTTGAACCTTTAAATTTGATCCATGAAGCTTGAACTAATCTCTCTTGACCGAAAAAAGGGGGGCATAAAATCCCTATAGTGCAAGGTTCGTTAATAGTTGCTATTCCAGCTGCACCTGCAGTTTGCTGATATTATATAGAGCCTCATAGAACTCATCCTTTCAGCCACTTTTACGGCATTGCCGTGAATAATTTAGGATTAGTAAAATAATATGTGAATTAATACATAAATACATAAAAAATACAATAAATTATCATATATTTACTTGAAATAATAAAGACAAGGGTATATACTATTGATATAAAGATTGTTAGAGAATTAACAATCCATTCGAATCACTTATTAATGTTTTTATTTATAGGAGGTATTGGGTTATGGTACGTTTTACATTACCAAGAGATTTATATCATGGTAAAGGAGCTCTTGAAGCACTTAAGACTCTTAAAGGAAAGAAGGCTATCATCTGTGTTGGTGGTGGCTCAATGAAGCGTTTCGGATTTCTTCAGAGAGCAGAAGATTATCTTAAGGAAGCTGGAATGGAAGTTAAGTTATTCGAGGGTATCGAATCAGACCCTTCAGTTGATACAGTTATGAAGGGTGCAAAGGTTATGGAAGAATATCAGCCAGACTGGATAGTAGCTATTGGTGGTGGTTCTCCTATCGATGCAGCCAAGGCTATGTGGATTAAATATGAATATCCAGATACAACATTTGAGGATATGTGCAAGGTATTCGGCTTACCAAAGCTTCGTACGAAAGCTCATTTCTGTGCAGTCTCATCTACATCAGGTACAGCTACAGAAGTTACAGCATTCTCAGTTATAACAGATTATGAGAAAGGTATTAAATATCCATTAGCTGACTTTGAGATTACACCAGATGTAGCTATTGTTGATCCAGAGCTTGCAGAGACAATGCCTAAGAAGCTTGTAGCACATACAGGTATGGATGCTATGACACACGCCATTGAGGCATATGTATCTACAGCTAACTGCGATTATACAGATGCACTTGCACTTCATGCTATGAAGATGATTAAGGACGATCTTGTTGGTTCATATAACGAAGATATGGAAAAGAGAGATGCAATGCACAATGCACAGTGTCTTGCAGGTATGGCATTCTCTAACGCATTACTTGGTATCGTTCATTCAATGGCACATAAGACTGGTGCAGCATTTGAAGGCGGACATATTATCCACGGTGCAGCTAATGCTATGTATCTTCCAAAGGTTATCAAGTACAATTCTAAGGATGAGACAGCAGCTAAGCGTTATGCATACATAGCTGACTTCTTAGGATTAGGCGGTGATACAACAGAAGCTAAGATTGATAACTTAATCGCAATGCTTCGTAAGATGAATGATGAGCTTAATATTCCACAGTGCATTAAGAACTATGGCGAAGGTGGTCTTCCAGCAGAACAGGGAATTGTTCCAGAAGATGAATTCCTTGCTAAGCTCCCAGAAGTAGCAGCTAATGCAATCAGCGATGCTTGTACAGGTTCTAACCCACGTCAGCCAAGTCAGGAAGAGATGGAGAAGCTCCTTAAGTGCTGCTACTATGATACAGAAGTAGATTTCTAATATTGTCAGTTTAATTTTCTTATTTTCATAATATTTAGGACAGAGTGGTGCATTATGTACCGCTCTGTTTTTTGTTAAAATATAAGTATAAAAATTCAAAAGGATGCAACAATTTATCTTAAAATGTTGCATCTTTTGAATATTTGTTCTACTCAATTACATTATTTATATCATCATATAATAATAATACTTTATAGCGAATACTAATAAAATTTATATTTGGGTAATGATAGATATGTTATAAATTAACACTCAGAAACACCGAGTCTTTATCATCTTGTATAATACCAAGATATCTTTTAGTTATTTCATAAGAAGAAGCGTAATAATAATGTATAGCATATGGCTGGTATATATCAGCTAGAATAATCAAAACAAGTATAAATCCCGGTTCATACAACCCATGTGAGTATGAGCTGGGATTTTTATTATAACATAAGCTTTGTGTTGTTCTTTAACGCATCAGAAGTTTCGAAGAAACTTCTAAGTGACTACGAAGTAGTCATATTATAGTGTCATCGGGCATAGTTACACGCCTATTATCCAGATTACGCAGAGGCCGGGATAACAGGCTTATTATTCGCAAATGTGTATACAATAATAATCAATTCACAAACAATTCAAACAATTCAATATAACACGCAAAAGTAAAATATAATTTAAAAATAAATTAAAAATAATCAAAAAAAGAGTTGACAAAATCATAAGTGAGTGTTAATATACAATTACAAACAAACAAGACCTTAAACATATTAATAAATCGATATAACAACATATATTAATTATATTAAAGAAGACAAGTTCAGCAGACAATATATTAATACATAGAATATATCGATACCATTCATTAAGAATGTTAATATAGATTATAAGGAATTGAGAAAGGCAGGTATAATCCAATGGAAATATAACACATACCAAGCATTATTAATAATTATATTCATTGTAGAATAGATAATTAGGTAAAGTAATGATTTGGAGGAAGAACAATTGAATAACTTAAAGTAACGGTTACTATATTACATAGCGATAATATAGTAGCCGTTTTTTATTTAATAGGAAATTCTTTCTTATATTGCAATAGGTAACTATAAGTGGTAATATCAAACTAAAGTTAGAACCACCTAACCTGTGATATAAGGAGGCAGATATGTTTATAGAGATTAAGAATGCAAGAAAACATTATGGCGAGGGAGATGCACTTGTTAAAGCCCTTGATGACATAAATCTTTCACTTGATGAAGGTAAAGTATATGTAATACTAGGTCCGTCAGGCTCTGGAAAAAGCACTCTGCTCAATATGGTGGGTGGACTGGACTCACTTGATGATGGTGAAATAATTATATCAGGAAGAAATATAAGCAGGGCAGATAAGAAAAGTATGACAGAATATAGACGTGAAGATATTGGATTTGTATTCCAGTTCTATAATCTTATTCCAGACCTTACAGTTCAGGAAAATATAGAGGTTGTGGCTGATATATCCGATAATCCATTAAATATCAATGAAGTAATGGAAGAACTAGGCATAGCAGATTATAAGAACAGATTTCCGAAGGAATTGTCTGGTGGACAGCAGCAGAGAACAGCAATCGGAAGAGCAATTGTGAAGAATCCAGATATTTTGCTTTGTGATGAGCCAACAGGAGCGTTAGATTATAATACATCAAAAGATATTTTACGCCTTATTGAGACGGTCAATCAAAAGTATGGCAATACAATCGTTATGGTTACTCATAATGATGCGATAAAAGATATGGCAGACAGAGTTGTCAAGTTAAGAGACGGTATGATTCGAAAGAATTATACGAATGAACAGAAAGTTCCGGCGATGGAACTGGAGTGGTAGGAGGAGCGAGATATGAAAAATCCTTTAAGAAAAAGGCTTCTTCGGGAACTACGGCAGGAAATGGGAAAGTATCTTGTTGTATTTATTTTGATGGTAGCAACGATTGGGTTTGTTTCCGGCTTTTTAGTAGCAGATGGAAGTAT
>OGRM01000858.1_pt1 | contig 23108 bp, 18 predicted proteins | sample 1553491 | NCBI WGS metagenome assembly OGRM01 (sample SAMEA2580110, study PRJEB22360) | human gut metagenome | biome: human gut; feature: human-associated habitat; material: faeces | place: Denmark | collected 2008/2010
CATTTTTTATACCAGATTTTGATTCGATTTTTGAACATCCTACCTTTCAGGGCGTTGATGATTTATTGTTTGTTACCCAGGGTGTCGCTTCGCTTGCCCTGGACTAAGAGCTTATTGGGCTTTCAGCCCGTTCCTGTCTGAATCCGAAGCTCCTGTTTGCTGTTTTCTTGTTTCGGGATGCCTTCGGGATTCGTTCGGGATGGGTTTACATTTAGGAGCTATGGGTGCTCACAGACAATCCATTTGCCGTTTTTGTTGCTGCTCATGCGTGACAGTAGACCGACTGATCAGAATCTGTTATATTAGGATATTTATCGTGAACTTTTTCATGAACTTTATCGTGAACTTTTTCATGAACTTTTTCATGAACTCTGTTCAATTCTTCTCCTTGATGACATTCTTCACCTCTGGTATTTCCCTGATGGGCGCAACGATGTTTTTGCAAAATTATCTTTCCTTGCCAGCGAAAGTGCGATAGAGCAAATTCAATGGCTGATGGTTCAATGCGGACTCTATCAGTTCTCCCAAGAGCTCTGTTCCCTTCAGCAGATCATTGTGTTCAAATGATACGATATTTTCTGTATTGGGCTTGACACCAAAACGGAATTCAAGATTCGAGATGACATCTTTCCAACCATGCGTTACTCGGCACACCACGGAAACGACTTAGTAGGTCGATAGTGGAGCGGGAGACGCTACTTCTTCTGCTGTCAACTCATTATTAAAGATGGAGAAGCTTGGGTCTGAATAACGGTAGTAACTCTTTCTTCCATCGAAACGGACGCTTTTTATAAAAAAACACTCCCTCAAGCAAATAAATAGAAACAGGCTACGCAGTCTTTTTGCGCAACACAGAAAAAAATCAGTGAAAACGATGAAAAAGCGCATTTTTCATCTACCGCGCAAATAGACTGCGTAGGAAAGGGGAGATCAGTCGATGTCGATCAGTTGGAAATGCTTGTTGAAGGTGAATTCCATGCCGTTGGCCAGTTCCACCTCATACTCCTTCTTGCTCATCTCCAGTTTCTTGACCGCTCTTCCGGGATAGTGGAGGCGCAGGTAGCTTCGGATGGGGTAGGGGATCAGCTCCGCAGGCACCGAGCCGCGCTTGCAGTCGATCTCTGTCAAGTTGCCCCTTTTGTCAAACTCGAGTTTGGTGCCATTGCGCAGCACGACGTCATAGCTCTTGCCGGTTCCCGACTCCTTCTTGGCCAGCACCACTCTTTGGTGGCTGAAATGGCGCGTGATCACGGCCTGGGCCTTAGCGGGAAGCATGGCGACGGAGATGGGCTTGTCGTTGTCCACATGGGCAGAAATAGCGGAGGAGACGATGCAGCAGATGGCGATCATCAAAAATCTCATTGTTCTTTTCATAAACTTCAAATCTATTGTTTTATTATACTTATATACGGATCGTGCCGAGACACGATACACTGTTTTGGACGGCTAAGGGTCGCAATGGTTTAAGGCTGCGCTCCACCTTGACAGAAAAAAAACCACCCCCGGGGGACGGCGAGGGTGGTAATGGTCAGGTCATTGGGCTTGGCGTGTGGCAAGAAAGCGCTCCGCCTTGTGGAGGTCTTCGGGCGTGTCGATGCCGACGGTCTCGACATCGGTCAGTCCGACCTTGATCTTGTAGCCGTTTTGCAGCCAGCGCAGCTGCTCCAGGCTCTCCGCCAGTTCGAGCGACGACTGGGGCAGACGCGTGACCTCGCGCAGCACGTCGGCACGGTAGGCATAGAGGCCGATGTGCTTGAGGAAGGGGTAGGCCGCCAGCCACTCGCCCCGATCCTTGCCCCGGACGAAGGGGATGGGAGACCGGGAGAAGTAGAGGGCGAAGCCGTCGTTGTCGAGGACGATCTTGGGTGAGTTGGGATTATCCACCGCCTCGATGGTCTCGAAGCGCTTGCCGAGGGTGGCTATCTGCGTGGCGGGGTCGTCGAAGGCCTCCATCACCGTACGCAGTTGCGAGGGCTGGATGAAGGGTTCGTCGCCCTGGACATTGATGACGACGTCGGGAGATCCGCCGACCAGGTCGAGGGCCTCGCAGATGCGGTCGGTGCCGCTCTTGTGGTCGGATCGCGTCATGACGGCCTGGCCGCCAAACGCGGTGACGGCATCGTAGATGCGCTGGTCGTCGGTGGCGACATACACGCGGTCGAGGACCGATCGTACCTGCTCATAGACGCGCTGGATGACGGGTTGGCCGCCCAGGATGGCGAGCGGCTTGCCCGGGAAGCGCGTAGAGGCGAAGCGCGCGGGGATGATGGCTATATACTCCATGGCGTGATTACTTGATGATGTGGAGCCACTTCAGCGGCTTCTTGACCAGTTCGCTGAGCTTGCTGTCCTTGTTCTTCTGCGGCAGCGCGTAGTCCTCGCGAATGTCGTACTTCGTGGAGTGGACAGGGGCCTGGTCGCCACCTTGCTTGCCACGGCCACGGCCGCGCTTGCGCGAACTCTTCTTCTTGCCCTTGGGGGCGTCGGCCTGGGACTGGGCCTGCTGACCGCCCTGCTGGCCTCCTTTCTGACCGCCCTGCTGGCCTCCTTGCTGACCGCCGCCCTCGGTGCTCTTGTCCTTGCCACGTCCACGGCCGCGGGATCTGCGTTCCTTTTGGTCCTTCTGGTCGCGGCTGGCGTCGCCCTGCTGCTGCGGCTGCTGATCGCGGGCCTCACGGGCCTCGCGCGGCTCACGGCGCTGGCGTCCACGGCGCGGCTGCTTCTCCCTGGGCTGCTGGTCCTGGGACTGCGCCTGCTGCTGGCCGTCCTTGGCCACGGGCTGATCGGCCTTGTCGGACTCACGGGGCTGCGGCTTGGCGGCCTTCTCGGCACGCTGCTTGTTCTGGCGGTTGCGGCTCTTCTTGTCCTTGTGGCTCTGCTGGTCGCGGGCCTCGCGGCGGCGGCTCTTCGCACTCTTGCCCTTGGCGGGGCGCGCCGACTGGCTATATTCGGGTGCCTCGCCGACGTCCTCGGGCAGGGGCACTTTCTCCACCTTCTTCTCCAGGAACTTCTCTATCTGCTGGAAGTAGTACTGGTCCTGCTCGCTGACCAGCGTGATGGCCACGCCGTCGCGGTTGGCACGGGCCGTACGGCCGATACGGTGGACGTAGTCCTCGGCGTCGCGGGGCACGTCGAAGTTGACGACCATCGCGATGTCGTCGATGTCGATGCCGCGGGAGATGATGTCGGTGGCGACGATGACGTCGAGCTGGCCGCTCTTGAACTGGAACATCATCTCGTCGCGCTCGGCCTGGTCGAGGTCGGAGTGCATCTCGCCGCAGTTGACCTTCATGCGCTTCAGCGAGGCGGCGATCTGCTTCACCTTCTGCTTGGAACCGGAGAAGATGATGACGCGGTTGAGGTCGCCGGCCTTGAAGATGTCCTTGAGGATCGCCATCTTCTGCGTCTCGTAGCAGACGTAGGCCTTCTGCTGGATCTTCTCGGCGGGCTTGCTCACGGCGAGCTTCACCTCGACGGGATTCTTGAGCAGCGTCTTGGCCAGGTCCTCGATCTTGTCGGGCATCGTGGCCGAGAACATGATGGTCTGGACGTTCTGCGGCAACTTGCGGGCGATGGTGAGGATGTCCTCGGAGAAGCCCATGTCGAGCATGCGGTCGGCCTCGTCGAGGATAAAGAAGCTCACGCGCGAGAGATCGACGTTGCCCAGCGACATGTGGGAGATGAAGCGGCCAGGGGTGGCGATGACCACGTCGGCACCGAGGGAGAGGCTCTTGAGCTCCTGGTCGTAGCGGTTGCCGTCGTTGCCGCCATAGACGGCCACGCTCGACACGCCGTCGAGATGGTAGGCGAAGCCCTGCATGGCCTGGTCGATCTGCTGGGCCAGCTCGCGCGTCGGCGACATGATGACGCAGTTGATGGCGTCGGCAGGATAGCCGCCGTCGGCCAGCTTGGAGAGGATGGGGAGCAGGTAGGCCGCCGTCTTGCCCGTACCGGTCTGGGCGACACCCAGAATGTCGCGGCCTGCGAGGATGTGGGGGATGCAGCTTTCCTGTATGGGAGTGCACGTCTCGAACTGCATGTCGTCCAAGGCGTCGAGCACATAATCGTTCAAATCTAATTCGTCAAAATACATCTTTTCTGAAAGATAAAAATGGTGAGTGATACTACCTTGGCGCGTGCCTATAGCAGAAATAGGCTATGAAGGCAAAGATAAGGTTCGGAATCCATGCGGCCAGCACGGGGGGCGTACCGGCATTGATGGCAAAGGTCGAGGAGACGGTCTGGAGCATGATGTAGCCGAAGCTCAGCCCCAGGCCGATACCCAGATAGAGGCCCATTCCTCCCTTTCGCTTTCGCGCCGAGAGCGAGAGTCCGATGATGGTGAGGATGAAGGAGGAGAAGGACATGGCGATGCGCTTGTGGAACTCCACCTCGTACTGCACGACATTGCCCGAGCCGCGGCTCGTCTGCTTGGAAATGTAGTCGAGGAGCTCGGGCGAGGTGAAGGTCTCCTGCTGGCCCTTGGAATAGACCAGGTCGGTGGGCTCCATGAGGATGACCGTGTCCTTGACGTCGCCGGTGACGATCCGCTCGCGCAGGCCGACCAGCGTGCGCGTCTTCCAGTTGGTGGCCTTCCAGTGGTACTTCGCGTCGGCGATCGTGTCGTACTGGATCTCCATGGCCGTCATGTGGCTGACCAGCTTCTTGCCCTCAAACTTGTCGAGGGAGAAGCCGTAGCCGCGCTTGTAGCGGTCGTCGTAGTGCTGGATGTAGGCCACCGTGCCCTTGCCCACCTGCAGCTGGACGTTCTCCGCCGAAGTGTTCTTCTTGGAGTTGCGGTAGAGCGACTCGAAGTTTTGGCGGATGACCGTGCCGTGGGGGATGACGAAGCTGTTGAGGTAGAAGGTGACGCTGGCGATGAGCACGCACGAGATCATGTAGGGGCGCATCAGCCGCCGGAAGGAGACGCCCGAGGAGAGCATCGCGATGATCTCGGAGTTGCCGGCCAACTTCGAGGTGAAGAAGATGACGGCAATGAACACGAAGAGCGGGGAGAAGAGGTTGGAGTAGTAGGGGATGAAGTTGGCGTAGTAGTCGAAGACGATGGCACGCCAGGGCGCATGGTACTTCGTAAACTTCGAGAGGTTCTCGTTGAAGTCGAAGACCAGGGCGATGGAGATGATCAGCACGATGGAGAATATGTAGGTGCCGATAAACTTCCGGATGATGTACCAGTCGAGACGACCGAAAAGGTGCTTGGGCGACAACTTGCGCAGCACACGCGCCACCCTGGCCCCCGCCCGGCGTATCGTCTCGGGCTGGGGCATCCTGCGCCTCATCTTGTCTATGGTCTGTCCCATCTGCATGTCGAAAAAATTGTTTTTAGAGTCTGTCCTGCGAACGTAAAGGAGCCGGGCCTATATCCTCCGCCCGAGCTGGTCGATGACGGAAGACTTCCACTGGGTGAAGTCGCCCTGGAGGATGTGGGCCCTGGCGTCGGTGACGAGCCGCAGGTAGAAGGCGAGGTTGTGGATGCTGGCTATCTGCATCGCCAGCAGCTCGCCCGCCTTGAAGAGGTGGTGGAGGTAGGCCTTGGAGGTGATGCGGTCGATCTCGCAGCCCGTGGGGTCGAGGGGCGAGAAGTCGGCCTCCCACTTCTTGTTGCGCATGTTCATCGTGCCCTCGTAGGAGAAGAGCATGGCGTTGCGGCCGTTGCGCGTGGGCATCACGCAGTCGAACATATCGACACCGCGCTCTATGCCCTCCAGCAGGTTTTGGGGCGTGCCCACACCCATGAGGTAGCGCGGCTTGTCCTTGGGCAGGATGGCGTTGACGACCTCGATCATCTCGTACATCACCTCGGTGGGCTCGCCCACGGCCAGTCCGCCAATGGCATTGCCCTCGGCGCCCTGGTCGGCGACGTACTTAGCCGCCTCGCTCCGCAGGTCGGGATAGGTGCAGCCCTGGACGATGGGAAAGAGGGCCTGGGGGTAGCCGTAGAGGGGCTCGGTCTCGCGGAAACGCTTGAAGCAGCGGTCAAGCCAGCGCTGGGTAAGCCCAAGGCTGTTCTTGGCGTAGGCGTAGTCGCTCTTGCCAGGCGGACACTCGTCGAGCGCCATGATGATGTCGGCACCGATGACACGCTCGATGTCCATCACGCGCTCGGGGGTGAAGATGTGCTTCGAACCGTCGATGTGGGATCGAAACTCGCAGCCCTCCTCCGTGAGCTTGCGGATGCCCGTGAGGGAGAAGACCTGGAAGCCGCCGGAGTCGGTGAGGATCGGGCGGTCCCAGCCGTTGAAGCGATGGAGGCCACCAGCGGCCCGGAGCACCTCGCAACCAGGGCGGAGGTAGAGGTGGTAGGTGTTGCCCAGGATGATCTGGGCCTTCACCTGCTCCTGGAGTTCGCGGAAGTGGACTCCCTTCACGCTGCCCACCGTGCCCACGGGCATGAAGATGGGGGTGAGGATCTCGCCGTGGGCCGTCTGGATGCGGCCGGCCCGCGCGTCGCTGTAGGCGTCGGTGTGCTGCAGTTCGAACGTCATTGGCCCTTCTCCTCCTTTTGATCCGTAGTTTCCTCGACGACGAGCTGGACGGGGTGGACCACCAGTTCGTCGGTGAGGGCGAAGTCCCACACCTGCTGCACGTTCTCCACATAGTGGAAGGTGACGCCCTTGCGATAGATCTCGGGGATCTCCTCCACGTCGCGCTGATTCTCGGCACACATCACGATGTCGGTGATGCCGGCACGCTTGGCGGCGAGGATCTTCTCCTTGATGCCGCCGACGGGCAGCACCTTGCCGCGCAGCGTGATCTCGCCCGTCATGGCCGTGTTCTTGCGCACCTTGCGCTGGGTCAGCGCCGAGGCCAGGGAGGTGGCGATGGTGATGCCCGCAGAAGGGCCGTCCTTGGGCGTGGCGCCCTCCGGCACGTGGATATGGATGTTCCACTGGTCGAAGAGGCGGTAGTCAACGCCCAGGGCGTCGATATGGGCCTTGACGTACTCCAGGGCGATGACGGCGCTCTCCTTCATCACGTCGCCAAGATTGCCCGTGAGCGTCAGTTTGCCGGCCTTGCCCTTGGAGAGCGAGGTCTCGATGAAGAGGATCTCGCCGCCCACGCTGGTCCAGGCCAGGCCCGTCACCACGCCCGCGTAGTCGTTGCCCTGGTAGATGTCGCGGTAGAAGGGCGGTTTGCCCAGCAGGCCCGGCAGCATGTCGGGGGTGATCTTGTTGGAGGGCAGCTGGCCGTCGGTGGCCTGGCGGAAGGCGAGCTTGCGCAGCGCCTTGTTGATCTGCTTCTCCAGCTGGCGCACGCCGCTCTCGCGGGTGTAGTTCTCGATGACCTTCTCCAGGGAGGCCTTCGTAAACTTCAGCTTGGGCTCCACCTGGTCGAGCCCCGTGTTCTCCAGTTCGCGGGGGACGAGGTGGCGCTTGGCGATCTCTATCTTCTCCTCGGTGATGTAGCCGCTGACGGGAATCACCTCCATGCGGTCCAGCAGCGGACGGGGGATGGTGTTGAGGTCGTTGGCCGTGGCGATGAAGAGCACCTTGGAGAGGTCGTAGTCGGTGTCGAGGTAGTTGTCGTGGAAGGCGTTGTTCTGCTCCGGGTCGAGCACCTCCAGGAGGGCCGACGCAGGGTCGCCATTGACGGTGTTCTGCGTCACCTTGTCGATCTCGTCGAGGATGAAGACGGGGTTGGAGGAGCCAGCCTTGAGGATGCTCTTGATGATGCGTCCGGGCATGGCGCCGATATAGGTGCGGCGGTGGCCGCGCACCTCAGCCTCGTCGTGGAGGCCGCCCAGCGAGACGCGGACGTATTTTCTGCCCATGGCCTCGGCAACGCTCTTGCCCAGCGAGGTCTTGCCGACGCCCGGAGGACCGTAGAGGCAGAGGATGGGGGACTTCAGGTCGCCACGGAGGCGGAGCACGGCCATGTACTCCAGGATGCGCTCCTTCACCTTCTCCATGCCGTAGTGGTTGCGGTCGAGGACGCGCTGCGCACGCTTCAGGTCAAGGCGGTCCTTGGTATATACGCCCCACGGTAGCGAGACGAGCGTCTGCAGGTAGTTGAGCAGGACACTGTAGTCGGGCGACTGGGGATTGATATTGTCGAGCTTGGCGAGCTCCTTGGCAAAGAGCTTGCTCACCTCATCGGGCCAGGGCTTGAGGAAGGCCTTCTTCTTGAGCTCCCTCTTGTCCTCAGACTCGCCGCTGTCGCCCAGCTCCTCGCGGATGTTCTTGATCTGCTGGTGGAGGAAGTACTCCTTCTGCTGCTCGTCGATGTCGGCGCGCGTCTTGTTCTGGATGTTCTTCTTGATGTGCAAGAACTGGGTTTCGCGGTTGAGGACCTTCAACAACTTGAACAGTCGCAGCTTCATGTTGTCCTCCTCCAGCAGCATGATCTTGTCGTAAATGTTGCTGACGATGTTGGAGGCGACGAAATTGACGATGGAGAGGTGGTTGCTGATGTTCTGCAGGGCGACCATCGCCTCGTTGGGGATGTCGTCGTTCATCTTCACATAGATCTCGACGCCCTGGCGCAGGCCTTCCACGGCCGCGGCAAACTCCTTGTCGTCGGCTGCGGGGAAGACCTCAGGGATCATCTCCGTCTCGGCGGTGAAGAAGTTGTTGGCGTCGTCGAGCGACTTGAGACGGCAGCGCGCCGAGGCGATCACGATGGCCGAATGCTCATTGTTGGATCCGGGCACCTCAAACTCCTTGACGAGCTTGGCATAGACGCCCACTTCGAAGAGGTCCTCCTGGATGGGGTAGTCCACGCTGGCGTCTTTCTGTGCGAACACGGCAAAGGTCTGGTCGGGATGATCGCGGAGGTAATCCAGCAGCTTCAAACTCGGCTGGCGCCCGATGAGGATCGGGGTCATGACGCCAGGGAAGGGGATCAGATTGCGGGTGATGAGGACGGGGATGGGACCATCCACGGGACCGACCTCCTTGGCCAGCGCCGAGGGATCGCCGTCGTAGTCCGACAACATCATCCGTATCGTTGTATTTTGCTTCATTATCTTATTGTCTTCTGTGTTTTGGCGTGCAAAGGTACAAAGAAAATTCCTATTTCATGGAAAAATCCGTGCGAAACCTTGACTTTGCCCGCACAATGCGGCATTAGGTTGGCCGCAAGGCAGGCAATGGGGTGGCTGCAAGCGCGGGCGACAGGCTGGCCGCGCGCGTGCGACAGGATCCACAAGGCAGGCGATGGGCTCAGTCTAAAGTCTGATCACCTGCTTCACGCCCTTGACCGTGCGCAGCTTCTTGATCAGCAGGTTGAGCTTCGACTTGTCGTCGAGCTGCACGACAAGATTGCCCGAGAACAGGCCGTCATGGGAGTCGATATTGATGGATCGCATCACGATCTTCTCGTCCTTGCTGATGATGTTGGTGATGTTGCTGACGATGCCGATGTCGTCGTTGCCGATGACGCGCAGCGTGATGTCGTAGTGGGAACTGCCCTTGCCGCTCCACTGCGCACGGACGATGCGGTAGCCGAAGCGGCGCTGCATCTCGGCGGCGTTGGGGCAGTCGGCACGGTGGATCTTGATGCCGCCATTGACGGTGACGAAGCCAAACACCTTGTCGCCATAGATGGGGTGGCAGCAGCGGGCGAGCGAGAAGTCGATGCCCTTGAGGCTCTTGTCGATGATGAGCACGTCGTCGTTCTTGTTGGCCTCGGTGGTGGCGGGGTGGGCGTACTCGAAGTTTTCCGCGCTCTCGGCCTCGCGCTCCTTGACCTGGCTCTGGTCGACCAGGGCCTGGTATTCGTCGAGGACGCGGGTGGGGTCGAGGCGGCCTTCGGCGATCTGGTGGTAGAAGTCGCTCTGCTCCTTGAAGCCCATCTTGCGGATGAGGTGGGCGACGGTGGCCTCGTCGTAGTCGAGCTTCTTGTTCTTGAGGCGGCGCTCCAGCAGCTCCTTGGCGTAGAGGCCCTGCTTCTGACGTGTCTCCTTGAGCGAGAGGCGCAGCTTGGCGCGGGCACGGGAGGTGACGAGGATGCGCAGCCACTCCGGCTTCGGAGTCTGGTTGCTGGCCGTCAGGATCTCGACCGTGTCGCCACTGTGGAGGGGCGTGCGGAAGGAGACATTCTTGCCGTTGACCTTGCCGCCGACGCAGGTGTCGCCGACGCGCGAGTGGATATGGTAGGCGAAGTCGAGCACGGTGGCTCCCTTGGGAAACTTCAGCAGGTCGCCCTTCGGGGTGAAGGCATAGACCTCGTCCTCGTAGAGGTCGAGCTTGAACTGGTCCATCACCTCCAGGTTGTCGCCTGCCTCCAGGGCGGTGCGGATCGAGGCGAGCCACTCCTCCATGCCGCCGCCGTCGGCCTTCACGCCCTTGTAGCGCCAGTGGGCGGCGAGGCCGTGCTCGGCCACCTCGTCCATGCGCTCGGTGCGGATCTGCACCTCCACCCACTTCTGCTCAGGACCGAGCACGGTGATGTGGAGACACTCGTAGCCATTGGACTTCGGCACGCTGATCCAGTCGCGCAGGCGCTTCGGGTTGGGCTGGTACATGTCGGTGACGATGGAGTAGGCCTGCCAACACTGCATCTTCTCCTTCTCCAGCGGGGAGTCGAGGATGATGCGGATGGCAAAGAGGTCGTAGATGCCATCGACGCCACACTTCTGCTTCTTCATCTTCTGCCAAATGGAGTGGATCGACTTGGTGCGGCCCTTGATATGAAATTTGAGTCCGGCCTCGGTGAGGTGCTTGCTCACCGGACCGATGAAGCGCTCGATGTAGGCGTCGCGGGAACGCTTCGTGGCGTTGAGTTTCTCCTTGATCAGATAGTAGGCGTCGTGCTCGAGATACTTCAGCGAGAGGTCCTCCAGCTCGCTCTTGAGCTGGTAGAGGCCCAGTTTGTGGGCCAAGGGGGCGTAGAGGTAACTGGCCTCCTCGGCCACCTCGTGCTGCGCCTCCTTGTTGGGCGTGTCGCGTATCTGGCGCATCAGGCAGACGCGGTCGGCGATCATGATGAGCACCACGCGCATGTCCTCGGCGAAGGAGAGGAGCAGGTTGCGGAAGTTCTCGCTCTCCACAATGGGAGTCTTGCTGTAGAGCTCCTGGACGCGGACGAGGCCCTGGAGGATCGTCGCCACGCCCTCGCCGAAGTCCTTGCGCGCCAGCGTCGTGTCATAGTGGCCGCGAAGCACGCTCTCGTAGAGCATGATGGCCAGCAGACTGTCACGGCGCAGGCCGATGTCGCCGACGGCCACCTTCGCCGTCATCAAAGCCTTGAGGACGGGATTGAGGCCGAAGCGGTCGCGCTCGATGTGGCGGGCCTCGATCTCAGAATGGATATGGGTGCGCAGACGCTCCACGTCAGTACCGGTCAGGGTGTCGTTGAGCATCTCGTGAATCTCCTTAGTAAGTGCCTCGCAGGCGTGCTTTTCTTCCTCGGTGAAAACGAATTTTTCTTCCATTGGCTGACGTTGCTTTGATGAATGATGCTACAAAGTTACGAAATTTCATCTGAATATTTCCCGATTTAAGAAAAAGTAAGTATATTTGTGCATTGGTTAGAGGACAACAAATAGACCACCTTATTTATAATATTAATATCGCAAAGGATATGCTGACACAACAAGACTTGCAACAGATTGCTGCCAAGGGCATTGCCGAAGAGCAGCTGCAGAAGCAGATGGATGATTTCAAGCGCGGATTCCCCTTTCTGAGGCTCGACTCCGCAGCCACCGTGGGTCATGGCATCCTGGCACCGACGGACGCCGAGCGCGAGGAGTACATCCGCCTGTGGGACGCCTACAAGGCCGGGAAGCACCGGGTGACGAAGTTTGTACCCGCCTCGGGCGCTGCCAGCCGCATGTTCAAGAATTTGTTCGCCTTCCTCGACGCCGACTACGACGCCCAGCAGACGAGTTTCGAACACGAGTTTTTCGACCACATCCACCAGTTTGCCTTCTTCTCCGAGCTCGACGCTGCCTGCCTGAAGAATGAGGGCAAGGAAATCGACGACCTGCTGGCCGCGGGAGGACACAAGGCCGTCGTGGCCAACCTGCTGGAGGAGCGCGGCCTCAACTACGGCCAACTGCCGAAGGGCTTGCTCCGCTTCCACCGCTATGAGGACGGGGTGCGCACGGCTATGGAGGAGCACCTCGTGGAGGGCGCACGCTACGCCAGCACCAACGGCGAGGCCCACATCCACTTCACAGTCTCGCACGAGCACCTGCCTTTGTTCAAGGCGGAGGTGGAGAAGCGGGTAGGGAAGTATGCGGAGAAGTACCAGGTGCGCTACGACATCTCCTTCTCGGAGCAGAAACCGAGCACGGACACCGTGGCAGCCAATCCCGACAACTCGCTCTTCCGCAACGAAGACGGGTCGCTTTTGTTCAGACCGGGTGGACACGGCGCGCTCATCGAGAACCTCAACGACCTGGAGGCCGACGTGGTCTTCATCAAGAACATCGACAACGTGGTGCCCGACCGGTTGAAGGAGGACACCGTCACCTACAAGGCGCTGCTGGGTGGCGTCCTCGTAGCGCTGCAGGAGCGCGTCTTCGACTATCTTAGATTGCTCGACGAGGCCACGCCGACGAAGGAGAAACTGGCCGAGATGGAAGACTTCCTGGAGCACACGCTCTGGTGTTTGCCGCCGAAGGAGAAGGCGGGATGGAGCGACCAGGAGCATGCCGACTACCTGCACCGCAAGTTGCACCGACCGATCCGCGTCTGTGGTATGGTGAAGAATGTGGGTGAACCCGGCGGAGGACCGTTCCTCGCCTACAACCAGGACGGCACGGTGAGCCTGCAGATCCTGGAGTCGAGCCAAATCGACAAGACCAACGAGGCCTACCAGCGGATGTTCTCCGAGGGTACGCATTTCAATCCCGTGGACCTCGTCTGTGGCGTCATCGACTACAAGGGCGTGGCGTTCGACCTCCCGAAGTTTGTGGATCCCTCCACGGGCTTCATCAGCACGAAGAGCAAGAACGGACGCGAACTGAAGGCCCTGGAACTCCCAGGACTGTGGAATGGCGCGATGAGCGACTGGAACACGGTCTTCGTCGAAGTGCCGCTCTCTACGTTCAATCCCGTCAAGACGGTCAACGACCTGCTCCGCGAGCAGCATCAGTAGTCCAAGGCCTGGCCAGCCAACCATATTCATGGGAGGACGGTCTGCCTACGACAACGGTAGGCAGAGGGCCTGGCCAAGACGCTCGATAGCGCTACCTAATATAGGTATAAATACAAGCACAAGTATAAGCACGAATATAAGTACAAGAAAAAGTACAAGTAGAAAAAAAGTACGAGAAAAGCCGCTGAATGGTCAGCGGCTTTTCTCGTTATATGCAATTTACTTGCGATGGTTCGTTTTCTTGATTATCCGAAGTTATCGTACATGATGCTCTCCGGCTCCACACCGAGACTGTCGAGATAGTCGGTGACGGTCTTGATGAGCATGGGAGGACCGCAGAGGTAGTACTCGCAATCCTCGGGAGCGTCGTGATCCTTCAGATAGGTGTCGCGGATGCAGTTGACGGCGAAGCCCGTGTAGTACTTCACACCCAGCTCGTCGGCCTTCGGATCCTGACGGTCGAGGGAGAGGTGCATGTGGAAGTTGGGGAACTCCTTCTCCAGCTCCCAGAAGTCCTCCAGGAAGAAGGCCTCGGTCAGCGAGCGCGCGCCATAGAAGAAGTGCATCTCGCGATCGGTGCAGTGGAGCGTCTTCGTCATATGCATGATCTGGGCGCGGAGCGGAGCCATACCAGCACCACCACCAATCCAGATCATCTCGCGCTTAGACTCGAAGTTGGGATGGAAGTCGCCGTAGGGACCCGACATCATCACCTTGTCGCCAGGCTTCAAGGAGAAGATGTAACTGGAACCGATACCGGTCGGCACATCCTGGAATCCTACCTCGGGACGCGGCTTGAACGGCGTCGTGGCGATACGCACCGTCAGGGTGATGATGTCGCCCTCGGCGGGGTAGTTGGCCATAGAGTAGGCGCGAATCGTGGGCTCGGGGTTGCGAGCCTTCAGCGAGAAGATGTTGAAGTTCTTCCAGGCTGCGATATAGTCCTCGCCGATGTCGTTCTTGTCGAAGTCCTTGTCGTAGTCGATGCAGTCGTAGGCAGGAATCTTGATCTGGGCGTAGGAACCCGGCACGAAGTCCATGTGCTCGCCCGGGGGCAGGGCCACCTTGAACTCCTTGATGAAGGAGGAGACGTTCTTGTTGGAAAGCACGGTGCACTCCCACTCCTTGACGCCCATCACAGACTCGGGCACCTTGACGCTCATGTCGCCCTTGACCTTGCACTGGCAACCCAGGCGCCAGTTCTCCTTGATCTGCTTGCGCGTGAAGTGGGGACGCTCGGAATCGAGGATCTCGCCACCACCGCTGAGCACCTGCAGCTTGCACTGTCCGCAGCTGGCCTTTCCGCCACAAGCGGAGGGCAGGTAGATGCCGTTCTCGTTGAGCGTGGCCATGATGCTCGATCCCTGATCGACGTTCAGCTGCTTGTCGCCATTGATCGTGATGGTCACTTTTCCGCTCGGGCTAAGAAACTTCTTGGCCAAGAGCAGGATGACAACCAACAGGAGTATTACCGCAAGGAACACTCCTACACTGCTGATAATGAAATTGATATCCATACGGTAATATTAAATTTTAAGTCCTGAGAAGCACATCATGGCCAATGCCATGAGGCCAACGGTGATAAATGTGATGCCGAGACCCTGCAGGGGCTTGGGCACGTCGCAGTACTCCATCTTCTCGCGGATGGCACCCATCGAGGCGATGGCGAGCATCCAGCCCAGTCCTGAGCCGAAGGCGAAGGAAATGGCGTCCCAGACGTTGCCGATGTACTGTGAGGAAGCGGGGTCGAGACCGATGCGCTGCTGCATGAAGAGCGAACCACCCATGATGGCGCAGTTCACGGCGATCAGCGGCAGGAAGATACCCAGCGCGCCATAGAGCGACGGGGAATACTTCTCGACGGCCATCTCCACGATCTGGACGATACCTGCGATGACGGCGATGAAGAGAATGAAACTCAGGAAGCCCAGGCCCAGCGGGTCGAGCACCTTCGTCTGAAGGAGATAGTTGACGGGCAGCGTGACCACCAGCACGAAGGTGACGGCGGCACCGAGTCCCACCGAGGTCTTCACGTTCTTGGAAACGGCAAGGAACGAGCACATGCCGAGGAAGAAGGCGAATACCATGTTGTCCACGAAGATGGACCGGAAAAATAGACTGATTATATGTTCCATAACTTATATCTCCTCCTTAATTGTTCTCCTTGTAGAAATAGGCACGGTGTACCCAGATGACACATCCCACGAGGATGAGGGCCGTAGCCGACATGGTCATCATACCATTGTTCATGTAGCCAGCCTGATAGACGCTCTCGGGGATGAGCTGGAAGCCCAGCAGCGATCCGCGGCCGAAGAACTCGCGCACGCCACCGACGATGACAAGGATGAGCGCGTAGCCCAGTCCGTTGCCGATGCCGTCGAGGAACGAGGGCCAAGGCTTGTTGGTCATGGCAAAGGCCTCCAGACGACCCATGAGGATACAGTTGGTGATGATCAGACCGACATAGACGGAGAGCTGCACGCTCACGTCGTAGGCGAAGGCCTTGAGCACCTGGTTGACCACCGTCACCAGCGCGGCAACGACCACCAGCTGCACGATGATACGGATGCGGTTGGGGATGGTGTTGCGGATGATGGAGATGATCGTATTGGAAAATGCCGTGATGATTGTTACGGCAAGGCCCATGACGATAGCCGGCTTCAGCTGCGAAGTGACGGCCAAGGCGGAGCAAATACCCAGCACCTGAACCAAGACAGGGTTGTCAAGGTTGAAGGGATTGGTCAGAGCCTCTTTGTTTTGTTTACTGAATAAAGCCATCTTTTCTTACTTAGCATTAAAGAATTTAACATAGGGCTGCAGGCCGCCTTTCTCGGCTTTGAGCATGTCGGCCACACCATTGGAGGTGATGGTGGCACCCGTCACGCAGTCCACCTGCGTCTTGGGGTCGGTGACCTTCTTCTCCACGGAGAGAGCGACGTGGTCGCGGTCGCCGTTGGCGAAGAGCTCCTTGCCCTTGAACAGGTCCTGCCACTTCTTGCTGTCCTTGATCTCGGCACCCAAGCCGGCAGTCTCGCCCTCATGGTTGAAGTAGGCGCCAAAGACAGTCGTCTTGTCGCCATTGACGGCGATGAAACCGCTGATGGGGCCCCAGAGGCCGTTGCCATAGACGGGGATGACATACTTCGTCTCGCCATCCACCTTGCAGCGGAAGACGACGAGCTTGCCGTCCTTGGCCTCGGCAGAGTTGAGGTGCTGGAAACCAGCCTCCGTGCCGCCCTGCTTGCCGGCCTCGACCACGTTGCCATTGGCGTCGATCATGTCGTCGGCCTCGACGAGGTCCTGCCAAAGCTTGGCAGCCTCCTCATTGGTCATGTCGCGGTCCTGGTTGAGCGCATAGAGGATCTGCTTCTGTGTGTCGAGCATCACGTTGGCATCCTGCTGCGGCTTCAGAGCCTGATAGACGGATGCGAGCATCAATGCCACGACCACAACGAGGACGACCGAATAGATGATGGTGTATGAATTGGTGTTTGTTTTCATCTTTCTTTCCTCCTTACTTATTGGTTAGCATTCTTTTGCGCCCCACGCTTGCTGCGGCGGCTGATGTTGCGGTCCACCACGCAGTAGTCGATCAGCGGAGCAAACATGTTGCCGAAGAGGATGGCGAGCATCATGCCCTCGGGGTAGCCGGGGTTCATCACGCGCACCACAACGGCCATGATGCCGATGAGCGCACCATAGACCCACTTACCACTCTCGGTACGGGCCGAGGTGACAGGGTCGGTGGCCATGAAGACGGCACCGAAGCAGAAACCGCCGAGCACGATGTGCTCATACCAGGGGATGCTGCTCATGCCCAGCTGCTCGAAGACCACGGCCATCAGACCGCCGCCGAGGAACACGCTCAGCATGGTCTTCCAGGAGGCAATGCCCGTCCACAGCAGGATCACGGCGCCAATGGCGATGGCGATGACGGAGGTCTCGCCCATGGATCCCGGGATGAGACCGATGATCATGTCGTTGAAGCTGGCGGAGACGTCGGCGTGCTGAGCGATCTCACCCAGCGGAGTGGCCATCGTGTAGCCGTCGGGGGCCTTGAAACCCATACCCAAGATCGGCTCCGTGGCCACCCAGATGGTGTCGCCAGTCATGCTGCTGGGGTAGGAGAAGAAAAGGAACGCACGCGCGAGGAGCGCGGGGTTGAAGACGTTCATACCCGTACCACCGAAGATCTCCTTGCCGATGACGACAGCAAAGGCAACGGCCAGGGCCAGGATCCACAACGGCGTGGAGACGGGGATGATCAGCGGAATCAGGATACCGGAGACGAGGTAGCCCTCCTGGATCTCCTCGCCCTTGTACTGGGCCCAGGCAAACTCGATGCCGAGACCGACAATATAGCTGACGAGAATCTTGGGCAGCATGGCAGCGAAGCCATAGAGGAACATACCCATGAACGTAGCCTCGGCCAGCTTGCCTGCGGCCACGGCGTTCTGGTATCCGATGTTGTACATTCCGAAGAGCATGGCGGGCAACAATGCGATGACCACAAAGCTCATGATGCGCTTCGAGTCGATAGCGTCGTGGATGGAGACACCGCTCTTGGATGTCGTGTGCGGCACATAAAGGAATGTGTCGAAACCATCATAGACACTACGGAAAGCGTGGAGCTTGCCGCCCTCCTCGAAGTTCGGACGTATCTTGTCGAGATAATTTCTAAGACTCATATCTGTAACTTTCTTGTTTAAGCATTTTCTTTACGGAGGATATCAAGACCCTGACGCACAATCTGTTGCAGAGGCAGCTTCGAGCTATCCACAAACTCGGCCAGCGCGAAGTCCTCCGGGCTCACCTCGTAGATGCCCAACTGCTCCTGCTTGTCGATGTTGCCCGTGATGATAGCCTTGACAAGGTACTCACCATAGATGTCCATCGGCAGCACGCGGTCGTACTCACCACTCATGATCATGCGGCGCTCGCCACCCTTGATGCGCGCGTCGAGCGTGTACTCCTTCTTGCCCTGCAACCATGAGAAGTAGCTGCGAGAGGTGGAGAACGTGTTGGCACGCGGCATGATCCAACCGGCCAGCTCATCAACGTCGTCGCCCTCGGGGATGGCACAGACCTCGGAGGTGTGTGCGCCCAATACGCTCTCGTCGTTGGCGATGCGGCCCGTGAGCGGGTTGCCGTTGAGCAGACGCACATGGCGGTCGCTCTTCACGTTGCCGTCAATGATCTCCTTCAGCGGCGTGCCGACCAAAGCCTCGACATAGGCGGGAGACTTGATCTCGCTGCCTGCCACGGCTACCATGCGGCGCAGATCGACTTTGCCCGTGTTGAACAGGCGACCGAAGAAGAGCACGGCCGTGGGATCGACCGTCCAGACCGTCTCGCCCTTGTTGACCGGGTCGAGGTGGTTCACCTGCACACCGACGTTGCCGGCAGGACAGGGACCGTCGAAGACCGTCACCTCAGCGTTCTTCGCACCAAGCAGCGCCTGGGAGGTCTGCTGGGCGCCCACGCCAAGATGCACGCGCGCGATGCGCGACAAAGCCGTGATACCAGCCTGGAAGTCCTTCTCCTGGCCCTTCAGCTCCAGCTCGAAGTCGCCCTGCAGCGGCTTGTCGCGGAGGGCGGAGACAAAGATGGCCTTCGGCATCGTGTCGGGAGTGGTGGAGACGGCATAGGGAAGCTGGTCGATGTAGCCGAAGAGACCAGCCTCAAGCAAGGCCTTGACAACGGCAGCTCCATCGAGCTTCGAGGGATCCTTCACACCAAAATCGGCATACTCCTGCTGGGCGTCGGCCTTCACCATGACGCGGAGCACCTTGCGGCGATCACCACGCACAACAGCCGTCACCGTTCCGCTGACTGGGGACGCAAAGCCCACCTCAGGGAAACGCTTGTTGACAAACAACGCGTCGCCCGCACGGACATGGTCGCCCTCCTTGACGGCCACCTTCGGCGTCACACCAACGAAATCGTCGGGCACGAGCGAGTACTCTGCCGACGGCTTCAAGCGGGTAACGGTCTCTGCGGCACGTCCTTTCAGACGAATGTCCAAGCCCTTACGTAGCTTAATTGTTTCTGACATAGTTGAATCTAGATTGTTATGTAATTTCCTTTGTTCAAACCTCGTTTTGTAATTTTCGTGCAAAATTAACTATTTTCAGCCGATTACCGAAAGTTTTTGCGGAAAACTTTCAAGCGATTTGGGTTTTGTGTGGCAGATGGAGGAAAAAGGACGGGATAAAGGCACAATATTTTGCACGGAACGCCGTTCTGATAGGTATGAAAATGACGAGTTTGCGGCTCTTGCTCTTAGCCGCCCCCTTGGCCGTCCTATCCCTGGCGGCCTGTAGCGACGACGATTCCTTCTCGGCGTCGCCCGACCACCGGCTGGCCTTCTCTGCCGACACGGTAAGTCTTGACACGACCTTCTCCCGCGTGCCCACCACGACCCGCACCTTCTGGGTCTACAACCGATCGGGCGACGGCCTGCGATGCACCAGCGTCCGCCTGCGCAAGGGCAATCAGACGGGCTTCCGCGTCAATGTCGATGGAATGTACCTCGGACAGGCCAGCGGCTATCAGGTCGGCGGCGTGGAACTGCGCAAGGACGACTCGCTGCGCGTCTTCGTAGAACTGACCTCTGCCGACACCCATTCCGAGGTGCCGGAACTACTGGAGGACGACCTGGTCTTCACCCTGGAGAGTGGGGTGGAACAGAAGGTCAACCTACGGGCTTGGTCCTGGGACGCCACCTTACTGGATGGTTTAAAGATAAGTCGTGACACGCTGATACAGAGCACAAAACCCATCGTGGTTAAAGGAAACATAGAGGTGGATAGCGCCACCACGCTCACCATCGGAGCGGGCACGACACTCTACTTCTCCAACCATGCTGGCATCGACGTCTATGGCACGCTGCGCGCCGAGGGAACGCCCGAGGCCAACGTCACGCTGCGCGGCGACCGTATCGACCGCATGTTCGACTACCTGCCCTACGACCGCGTCTCGGGACAGTGGCAGGGCATACGGCTCCACGCCTCTTCTTTCGACAACGAGATCCGATATACCGACCTCCACTCGGCCTACAACGGCATCGTCTGCGACTCCTCCGCGGCCGACCGCACCAAGCTCCGCCTCTATAACAGTACGGTGCACAACTGCCAGGGTTATGGCCTCTATGCCGTGGGGTGTCAGCTCGACCTCTACAACACGCAGGTTACCAATGCTTCCATCGACTGCGTCTCCATCACGGGCGGCAGCGTGGTGATGCGCCATTGCACCCTGGCGCAGTTCTTCCCCTTCGACCTTGGAAAGCCCGTGGGCGTGGCGCTCCGCTTCGGCGACCGCTACGAGGGCGACGTGACGATACCGCTGACGCGATTTGACATCTTCAATACCATCGTCACGGGCTACTCCGACGACGAGATCATGGGCAATTTCTCCGATGTGGAGACGGCGACCTACTTGTTCGACCACTGTCTGCTGCGCACCGGAGAACCCGAGACGATCGATGAGGCCCACTACAAGGGGGTGATCTGGGAGAACGTCAAGGACACAACGGCCTTCGGACGAAAGAACTTCGTCAAGATCGACTATGACAAGCAGTACTTCGACTTCCACCTCGACAGCGTCTCCCATGCCATCGACTCGGCGGCAGTTTCGCCAGAGGGATGGGGACGCACCGACCGCGACGGACTGCCCCGCGACGAGCGGCCCGACATCGGATGCTTCGAATATCGAAAGCCTGCAGAGCAATAGGAGCAGTCTCCCGTGCTGCTGGTGCGGGAGACTTCCAGCGCTGTTTGACGCGGGAAGTTCAGCCGTTTTCAGGCTTTAAACTGAAAATTCCGTCCTTTTTCTTTGTCAATTGGAAAAATCGTAGTATCTTTGCACCCGCTTTGAAGCTGAAAGCATTCGGGGTGTAGCGCAGCCCGGTAGCGCTCCTGGTTTGGGACCAGGTGGTCGCAGGTTCGAATCCTGTCGCCCCGACCGAAGAGAGAGTCAGATTAACCCGTTTAATCTGGCTTTTTTCTTATTCAGAACCCAAGGCGCTCCCTGCTACAGTCTTTTGTATATATAAGCCTATACTATTCAATGAAGAAAAAGCCAGTTGTTTTTTCAACAAGGCAAACAACAACCAAGGCGATTGTTTTAAAAGACAAAGCAATTATTTAAAAGACAAGGCGAATATTTCACAAGATATATACTTTTACTTTAAAAACAAGATGAATATGAAAAGATGGTTGCTTGCGATGGCCCTCGTGGTCTCGGTATTGTCGGTGTGGGGGCAAGGCTGCTGCGCCGACACGGTCACGTTTGCAGGAAGAATAGAGAATGCTGAGTATCAGGTGTGGATCGAGATGGACTTCTACCACAACGACGTCGTCACGCCCGGACAGGAGATCTTCGGCCAGGTGCCGGGCTACTTCGGGGCGAAGCGCGACACGCGCAAGTGGATCTTCGTCGATGCGGAGGTCAAGGGCAAGCAGGCTCGCCTCGTCATCACCAACGACTATGGCAGCGAGGACCTGGAGGCCCGACTGACGCTGGAACGCGACGGCACCTATACGCTCGAGCGCCTGAAAGGGAGCACGATGAAGATCGTCGTGGGAGGCAAATGGGTGAACATCCCCAAGAAACTGACATTCAAGCGCCCTGTCGCCACCAAGCCCGCAGCATTGGCAAAGAAGAGGTTGGCAGAGTAGGAACAACCGTAGGCAAAGGAGCGAATGGCGGAATAGGAACAGCCGTAGGCAAAGGGGTAGGTTGACAGAGTAGGAGCAGTCGTAGGCGAAGGAGTGGGCGTTATTCCTTTCTCAGTTCTATGACCGTCATCTCGGGCCATGCGCCCAGCCTGAAGGGGAACGACCCGCCCAGTCCGAGCGACACGTAGAGCCACTGCGCTCCCTTGTGGTAAAGGCCTCCCCACTCCTTGAAGGCAAAGCGGGCCAGGCTCAGCGGACCGATTCGTACCTGCGCGCCATGGGTGTGGCCAGCGAGGGTCAGCGCAATGTCTTTCCTTCCTACCACCTCGGCGCGCCAATGGTTGGGGTCGTGGGAGAGGAGGATCGTAAACGTGTCCGGCTCCAGTCCCCGAACCGCCTTTTCGAGGTCTCCCCGGACGGGGAATGGGGGTCTGCCGATATTCTCCACGCCCGCTATGGCGATACGATCGTTGCCGCGCTGGAGGATTCGGTGCTCGTCGAGGAGCAGCGTCCATCCGACGTTGCGGACAACTTGCCCCAGCTGGTGGAAGTTGCGGTCGTGGTATCCCGTCCGTCGCTTCGGCCCATACTTGCAATAGTCGTGATTGCCCAGGATGGCGAAGACGCCGTCGGGAGCCTGGAGCATGGCCAGGTCGTGGCGATAGGGAACGGCCTCGCGCGCCACCTTGTTGACCAAGTCGCCCGTGAAGACCACCAGGTCGGCCTCCTGCTGGTTGGCCGTCTCGATGACGCGGCGCACAAAGGGGTTGTGGCGACCGAACGTGCCGAGATGGAAGTCGGAGAGGTGGAGAAGGCGATAGCCGTCGAAGGCGGCGGGAAGAGTAGGGAAGCAGATCCGCACCTGCCTCACCTTCAGTCGGCGCCAGCCCAGCGTCAGTCCGTAGATGGCCAAGAGTTCGGCCGTGACGGCGGCGAGAAGACCCGCCCAGGGGGTGATAATCTGGAAGAGAAGGAAGCAGATCTTGGGTACGACGAAGCAGAGGATGCAGCCGTTGAGCGTGCGCGCGGCAAGACTGTGGCGAAACTCAAACACCAGGGCCAGCCAGGCTGCGGTCAGCAGGGTGGTGGGGAGAAACCACAGAATGCTCACGAGCAAAGGCACCTCTCTGAGGTAGAGGCTCCATATCGACACGTCGGGGAGCAAGGCGGTGAGGAGTATGACGATCAGAAACCGTTTCATATTGTCTTTTCCTTTCTTGTTTATAGAGGTTGTCTTCGCTATTCGTTTTGAGGATGTAAAATTACAAAAAATATTTCAATCTACGGCATAAAACCGAAATTATTTCGACCTGTACGGTTGAAACGGGCTGAAAGCCCAACAGACCATAGCCCAGGGCATCGCCC
>OGRM01000881.1_pt1 | contig 22541 bp, 20 predicted proteins | sample 1553491 | NCBI WGS metagenome assembly OGRM01 (sample SAMEA2580110, study PRJEB22360) | human gut metagenome | biome: human gut; feature: human-associated habitat; material: faeces | place: Denmark | collected 2008/2010
AGTTAGCGACCTGCCTTTCTTCATGTTCCGTTGTGCTAAGATATTTGGTTAGTGGTGCGGGGGCAATCCACGGAGAATTCCCCCTGCGCCGAATATACACTAGACAATCAGTTACAAATGATACATCGATGGAATGATGCGAATGGGCTGGACACCAGGTTCAATTTGCATTATTCCAACAAACATGAGAACCTTACGCTGAGACAAGGAGCAGGGGCAAGTCCCTCGCCTTCAGCCGAAGCACTACAAAAAGTAAGACAACATTTCTATTTTGCAGAACTGCGACAAGAAATGCTCTCCACGATAAAGTTTGGAGGATGGATTATTGACCCGTATTGGTTTGGGTTAGCCGATAAAACCACACTGAGCACAACAATGTGTTCGTCTATTTCGTTGTCATCACCAGAGAATACTTTTGCCCCTGATGACAATGTACACTACAATCGGGTAAAGGCAGGAATAGGTTTGACCATCCACTCTACCGTGGCCCGCTTTCGGATCTATGGCTATATCCCGCTGGTCTATTCCCATATTACAGCATACACTCCCTATATAAGCCCCAAGCGGCACGCACTACATATTGACCCTAACCTGACAATAGAGCGTCCATTGGCCCCCTACTTGTCGCTGCAAATTCAATGGACACAAGAGTTCCAAGACAACAAGCCTGACGACCTCCTTCGTGCTTTCATTATTCGCAACAGTTACGAGCAGACCCAGGCAAGCATAAAAGAGATAACATCAACGGATTATCAACGCTTGGGAGCCAAGCTCAATTATGCTAATGCTTTTAACAGGTTGATTGGAAACCTGCATATAGAATACACGCGTCTAAATAGCGATATGATGACAAACAAGGTCGTAAGAAATGATCATTTGGTACTCTTTCTAACACCACAAGCCTACGGAACCAATTCGCTAAACTTAGGTGGCGAAGTGGCAAAAACTTTTTATTGGAAGAAAGCCAACGTGGGCATAAAGGCGAATCGCACACGCTTTTCCTCATCGCAAATGCTAAACGGCACTAAACTACCGTTCGTCCTCTACGAGAGCAGCATTTTATTGCGAGGGAGCATAATTCCCGTCAAAGGTGTTCTAACCGAAATTCATACATTTATCAATCGCAGTCGCATGTCTAGACAAAAAGAAGATTACACTGACGTGATTACAACTCGCTTTATGCTGAGCGGAAAGATAATGGCTACTATCAACAGATGGAGCGTTGTCTGTAAAGCCTTGTATTGCCAGCAAGACCACAGCCATACTTTTCTCTCAAATCTAAAAGCATATTATAGGACAAAGACTGCCGAATGGAGTCTCTCCATTCATAATCTGCTCAATGCCAAACAGCTGAGCATGACCTCCGTGAACGCACAAGAAAGCGAACGCAACACATTCTATCTTGTTCCACGAAATCTAATTCTGTCATTAAATCTCATTTTATAGAATATGAAAATATCTCACAAATATCTATTGGTCCCAGGGGCATTAATAGCCTTTTTGGCAGCTTTCCCGGTACAAACTTTTTGCCAAGCCTTTGTGCTTGGCAAGAATCCCTCATTCACTGCATTGAATCTGAGAAACAAGAAAGCGCTCGACGACGTGCTTTTGGAGGTGCGTTACCTATTCACATGGTCGAAGCTCCATGACTCTTCACAACCACACACAGAGCAACGAACTATACTCGTGGGACGTAACAACATTTACTCACGCAACGAAGCACTCTACCAAAACGACTCCGTCGCAACATCACTGATGGCCAAAGGAGCAAAAGGCGTGGCCCTTTATTCTAACCCGACCGTTCCATACGAGGTTTGGACCAACCGCGAAACAAAAAACACGGAAATAAGCTATCGTGTTCCTTTCGACAATATGGTAATATCATTTGCCTTTCCGAGCAATATTATACAGTGGAGTATTAATGAGGATGAAAAACAGGTCGTATTAGGATACGCCTGCTCAAAAGCTACGACACTCTACCGCGGAAGAACCGTCACCGCATGGTTCTCAGAAGACCTACCATACGACGCTGGACCTTATTGCTTTACTGGACTGCCTGGACTAATCATGAAAATTGAGTTAGAGGATTTATCATGGGAAGCCATAGGAATAAAAAAAGGAAGAGACGGGGAGCAAATATACACATATGCCCGCCCGAGACAGCAAATGTCGCGAGAAAAGGCCATAAACTTTCTTATAAATCTTTACAACGATCCCGTGGCTACATATAGTACATTAGGAGTGGAGTGCTACTCTGCAGAGAATACAAGCAAAATGCTTGTATCGGGAAGTCTGAAATGGGAAATTCCAACTATAATAAAACTGGAACAGTAAGTTCCTCACATGTATAATTTAAAACTTTTTAGTTATGAAAAAACAAAGAATTAATCTCTTCTTGAAAGAAGAGCAACTTTTAAGCGATGCACATAACAACATCTAAAAAAGAACATGGAGATTACGTCTTTTGCGCTTTTCGGGTGGTCTATGGCCCTCGCGAGCATCTTTTTTTTCATTTTCATTTACAAGAAGGTCAGGCGAACAACCGCAACGGGAGCTGGCTTGCGAAGCAATGATGGCAGCGCAGACCCCGATGTAAAGATCGTAGGGCAAGACGAAAAATACAAGAGAGCAACTTGGGGCATCTGCATCGGCGCCAGCATCATAGTTGGCCCAATGCTGGGATTTGCGCTTGGCTTGGCACTCAAACTCGTCATCCCGACCTACTATCATATCGAGGACACCACCCCCAACGGCCACTACACATGCTATGCCATCAACGGAAACATAGGAAAGGAACTGTTCGGAAAATACGTCTTCAATAATACCGACGAAGAATATTATCTTTGCCGGAAGAACTATCAGTACGGAACTCCAGATGACAAGACAACCTACGTCAAGGCCATTGCACCACACAGCACCACATCTGTCCCCATGGAAATTGACGGATGGTTTCACCCCTTCCCCACCCGCATCTCCTACCATCACGGAAGAGGCCCAGATGCCGTGGACGATCATGACAAAAATTTGCACTATATTTTCACAAAGTCACAATTTGACGAAATATTCAGCAAATAGTTCGCGTCGTGCCTTTATATCGCAACCAGAAGACCAAAGTCAATTGCATTTCACACGAAAGCAGAATGATATAAGGGGAAAATCGAACGGAGTAGGAATATTTCTTATAAAATATTTGTGATTTTTCGGAATTTATTAGTAACTTTATCGTGTCGATTAGTTTTCACTCCAACCCACAGACGCGAAACGTCCATGGTAGGAAACCACCGACACGGCACACGGTCGAACCATGCCGTGCGGGCAAGAAACGATAAAAAACGAACAATATCAGATAACAAAAGACGAATCACCATGCGTATGAGAAGAACAGCATTCATAATGGCATTGATGACGGTCTTCACCGTCTCCCTCTTTGCCCAAAACTCTCGTGGCCGTAACTACATCAAGCAGAACATCTCCGAATGGGGGGGCTGCCGCAACGTGGCCATCACCGACACCGGAGGCGACCTCGCCCTCAACGGAAAGAACGACTATGCCTATACGGCCGGCATCCCACAGGCCCTGGCCGACGCGCTCGAAAAGTATCACGACGATGACGACTACATCGACGACGTGCAGCTGACCGAGGACGGCGAATGGCTCATCCTCGTAGGAAAGAACGGCTGCCAATGGTCCAACATCCCGTCTGAACTGGAGAGCAAGCTCCGCCAATGGAACGAGGCCGAAGAGACCATCACCTCCGTGACGTTCAACGACGACGGAGACTGGATTGCCGTCTCCACCGACCACGTCGCCTCTTCCAACACGGATATGGACGACTGGATCAAGGAAGGCATCGAGACTCACGGACAGTTGTGGGCTGCTCACCTGACCAACGACGCCTGCGTGCTCTGCTTCGAGAACGGATACAAGTTTCTCGGCAACGTGCCCCAGAAACTAAAGGATGCCCTCAAGGCCTCGAAGTATGACGTGTACCGCATCAAGTTCACGAAGGAAGGATCCTATTTCTTCGCCGACCAAGAGGGACACTACACCTTCTGGATGTAACCACACCCTATCGCAACATTCACCAATCACTACCCTATTATGAACAAAAAACTATTATTCACCCTCACCCTCTCTGCCCTTCTCTTCACATCCTGCGGCCAAAGCGGCAGCAAGCAGGACGCAACCACGACGGACACCACGACCACCGAGGCAGCGGCTCCAGAGAAAGTGAAGATAGACGAGAACGATGCCGAGTCGGTCGTAGCCGCCTTCGAGCAGTATGCCGACCAGTATGCCGCCATTATCGACAAGCTCAACGCTGCCAAACCCGGATCCTCCGAGTTTGAGGCCGCCTCCAAGGAGATGACGGAGCTGGGCGAGGAACTGCAGTCCACATCAGAGAAATGTCAGAACCTTGCCCCCAACTTCACCAAGGAGCAGAAGCAGCGATTCCTGAAAGCAACCATGAAGTTTGTATCGGCTTCCAAGAATATCAAAAACGATCAGTAAGCCACACAGGGGCGTACCGCCCACAGAATCGACAGAGAAAGAGATCTCCCTATGACAGGCGACCCAATACGCCCGTCATAGGGAGATGTCGTTTGTGCGCCCGAGGTGTTATCAGCTATTCCCACAGATGGGTATTACTGGGCTGTATTTATTTTCTTTACCACCTGTTTCATAGCCGACAGAAGGCCTGGCGACAACGGTTCGCAACTGATCATGTCAAGGGCTTGACGCAGTTCGCCGAGCAGTTCGGGCCAATAGCGCATCTGCTCGTAAGCGAGTTTGATACACTGAGCCCTGACGGCATAGGCCGACTTCGAGTCGGCGATTCGCACTAAGCAATAGTCCATAAAGTCTGTACGGATGTCTTCTTTGCCAAATGGCTGACGAAGGAGAAGGGCGAGCAACAACCGAAGCTTGGTTGCATCCTGCTCCACGATGCAACGGTCTATCAGATGATGGCGCTTGGCATAGAGCCACTCGTGATCCGAGGAAGCAAAATGGGTAAACGCCCAAAGTGCATTGACAGCCACACGACGATCGTCGTCAAGGGTCAATTGGTATAGTTGCTCCTTAAGATGATCGTTGTGCTTCCCATGGGCAAGCACACAGATCTCCTTGATCTCATCCTGGGAAAGACGATGAGCAAGCATGGATCGAGGTATCATAGACTGTCATTTTATCGGACGTCAACCACGCCCAAAACACCGACAACTTCCGCAAAGTGTGCGAACGATACACTTTGCGGAAGTTTGAAACTTACTTCACTACCTTGCGCGTGGCACGGCTACCGTCGGAGTAGATGATGGTGCGGACGAAGATACCCTTTGATGGACGACTGACCACGCGGCCAGAGAGGTCACGATACTCCACACACTCGATCTGCTTCATGGAAGCCTCGGAGATATCGATGCCGTCGGGCACACCGTTAGGATAATACTCCGCCACACCCGATCCGAGACGCACGTCGCCGTCGATATAGAAGGCCTCCATACCGATCTTCTCCTTCACCTCCTCGTAGAAATAGATGGTGCGGTCATTCTCGTCATACTTATAGAACTCGTAGCCATCGGTGAAGGCATAGGGCACGTCGGTCATCTCCTCCGTCAGGTTGGCATAGTCGTCGGGCGAGAACGTGACCACCTCGCCATCGATATAAAGATTGTAGTAGAGGCAAGACGGGTCGAGATAGTTGAAGTCGGCAGAGTAGTAGCTCAGGGAATACTGCAGACCACCAGGACCTCCCCATGGGTTCGGGTCGTAGGGCTGGTAGGCCGTGAGCTTCGGCGGCATGGGGGCTGCGGGCTTCTTGTCCCAACGGCTGATGAGGGCATAGCGGTAGGCATCGAAGATGTTGGTGCTGCGGTCGTCATCCATGCTCTTGTGGACCATGAGGATGCCCTTGGTGGAAAGGGAATTGTTGTCCGCATCGTAGGTGAAGACGAGGGGTTCGCCAGAGAAGCAAGCCTTGTCAAACTCGGTACCCATCTCGTCCTTTCCCTTGCCCACCACGGCAGAAGAGGCATAGACATAGCATGCCGTCAGGGTGTCGATGCCGACGAAGGAGGTGGCGGGGAAGGTGACGGTCGTGCCGTCCATCGTTCCCTTGATCCAATAGCCTTTCACGTTGGCCGAGAGGTCGCCCAGATAGACATCGCTGCCATCGAGGGCATAGCGCACGGGATAAAGCTGCGACTGCCCCTCCATATCCATATAGAGCATCAGGCCGTCGTTGACCGTAGCACTTGCCGGCGGTACCATTGTGTTGTTGTCCATACGCACACCCTTGTAGGTGGCCTCGGCATAGCTCGTCCATGATCCGCTGGCAAGGCACATACCAATCAACTCGCCCTCGGGGAGCACCATCTTGAGCGAATCGCCATGCCATACATACTTGAGCACCTGGTCGGCGGGGGCCTCGTTGGGAACGAGCGTCTGCTTGCCGTTTCGCTCTCCTGGGCGCACGCGCTCCAAGTATCCGTAGCGTGTATCACCAGAGAAGAAGTCCTCCTCGGAGAAGATGGCCTGGGGAAGCTGAAAGGCGATGGTGTCTCCCTCCGTGCGATAACCTTTGATCCAGGTCTGCGTGTAGATGGAGTTGATGGGGTTCTCCAGATAGACCGCACCATCTTCACCGAACACCATCCGCTGCCAGTCGCCCGTGCTTTGGTGGTCCACAGCATAATAATACACCGACTCATAGCCCGTCGTCGTACGATAGAGGTTGATGGTCTCGCCCGCCGCGGGTTGCGTGATGAGCGAGTCTTGCTGCTGTGCCAGCGTAGCCGTCGAGCAGAGTGCGGCGAGCAGCAGGGTTGCGTAACATTTCTTCATAAGCCTGTTTGATTTTGTTTGATAAATGGTTTTGTTTCGTTAGCTATTTGCCGACAAAGATACGGTTTTATTTTATAATCAGCAAATATTTATAAACAAATCTTTCCATACCGCCTCTTTTCATCATGATGGAGAAAGAAGCGGTGTGGGGAAAATGCAAATTGAGCACAGATTATTGACCTAAAACCAGGGAGAAAATGGAGAAAACGGGAAAAAGTTAAAAGTTTTATGGAAAACACCACGGCTATTCCAAATATTATGTATAATTTTGCCTCCAAATCAAACCGCTCATGAACCACGGGCGCAACACCGGCGGAAAAGACGCCGGAAGACCGACCCTGGACTAGAACGTATTGTGTCTCACCTTCAAACTGGGGGGGTGATTCACAAAATAAATTCAATATCTCCCCAACTTATCTAAAAAACAAAATCTATGAGGAAAAAAACTACTCTGGCATTGGTCCTGATGATGAACCTTGCCTGTGCCATGGCACAGAAGTCGGGTACCACGGGACCACTATCTTGGAACTACAACGAGACTAGTAAGGAACTGACCATCACTGGCAACGGCGCCATGCCCAACTACGACTACGGCGCAGCACCGTGGCAGGAGTATCAGGAGGGCATCGAGACCGTGAACGTCTGAAGTGGCGTGACAAGCATCGGCAACAACGCCTTCTGCAACTGCATCTACATGACGACACTCAGCCTGCCCGCTGGCATGGAGACCATCGGCGACAACGCCTTCTCCTACTGTCTGTCCATCACGTCAGCAGAACTGCCCGGCACCATCACCAAGATAGGAGAAAGCGCCTTTGAGGGATGCACCAGCCTGGAGAGCATCGCTCTGCCAGAGGAACTGGAGACCATCGGCGGATTCGCCTTTGCCGACTGCGTGGCCCTGGCTAGCGTGGACTTCCCCTCCTACCTGACCTATATCGGGCGCTGGTCTTTCAGCGGATGTGAGGCGCTCGGCGAGGTCAGCATCCCGGCAAGTGTGGAGACCATCTCCGACAATGCCTTCGCAAGCTGCGTCAACCTGTCCTCCGTGCAGTTGTCAGAGGGTCTGAAGAGCATCGAGGAGACGGCTTTCAACGCCTGTGAGCAGCTGCAGACCATCACGATACCCTCAACGGTGACCAACATCGGAGGCGGTATCTTCGCCGACTGCAAGAAGCTGTCAGCAATCGACATGGCAGAGGGCAACACGGCTTACGTCTCCGTAGAGGGCGTGTTGTACAACAAGGCCATGACGACGCTCGTGCAATATCCTGCGGGCAAGGACAACGACTCATATACTATCCCCGAGAGTGTGACGATGGTGGGCGACTATGCCTTCTGCGGCAACGACTACCTCACCTCCCTTCCTCTGCACGATAAGCTGAAGGTGATCAGCGACTTCGCCTTCGCCCGTGTCAGCGGCGTGCCCACCTTTGACGTACCTGCCAGCACGGAAAGTATCGGCGAGTCGGCATTCCACGACTGCTGGAGCCTCACGGACATCAATGTGGCCAAGAGCAATCCCAACTACACGTCAGTGGACGGCGTGCTCTACGACAAGGAGATGAACACGCTCATGCAGTATCCGGAGGGAAAGACCACACCGGAGTATATCGCACCGAAGAGCCTGCGGAATCTCGGCCCATACGCCTTCTTCGGCAACACGAAACTCACTACGGTGGACCTGCCCGACGGCGTGGCCTCCATCGGCGACTTCGCCTTCGGATGGTGCCAGAACCTCAGCAGCCTCACCGTGCGCGTCGCCGACCCTACTACTATCGAGCTGGGGCTGATCCCGTTCTTCAGAGGAGCGAACGCCGTGGACTGCACACTCCGTGTGCCGGTCGGAAGCAAGACAAAGTATGAGAATGCTGACATGTGGAAGGATTTTGCCCCGAATATCGAGGAGCTGACCAGCGACGGTATCGACAACGCAACGGCAGACGGCCAGCAGGCTGACAAGGTGGAGCGCGTATATAGCCGCGACGGAGTGCAACTGCATGGCACGCTGAGCCAGCAGCAGAAGGGTGTCTATATCGTCGGTGGAAAGAAAGTCGTGAAGCGATAATCGCCTACCCCAAACGAAATAAACTCTAACAACCGATCGAGGTTGAATCTATTTGTGCCAAACTCTCATCATGGGGTTTGGCACATTTTTCTATAAGAGTGGCGAGACCGTGAGAAGTGGGGGCTCTCACTCGCGGGCCTTGTCCCTTGCCCCAGAACAGAAACAAAGGGGTGGAGCAACCGTCTGGTTGCCCCACCCCTTGATAATATCTTTCCTTACTTAGAGGTCGTTTTCGTTGTTGGCGGCCTCGCCGTAGTCCATGGCCTGACGCTCTCCGCGGAGCACGGCAAGGGCATTCTCGGTGAGTGCCTTCATCTCGTCCTGGCCCGGGTAGATGGTGACAGGGGCGATGAACTCTACGCGCTCCTTGATGTGGTCAGTGATATACTGAGAGCGTGCCAGACCACCCGTGAGGAGGATGGCATCGACCTTGCCCTTGAGCACTGCGCCCTCGGCAGCAATACACTTGGACACATTCCAGATCATGGCATTGAGGATCAGCTCGGCGTGCTTGTCGCCATGCAGCACCCAGTTCTCCACCTCCAGCATGTCGTTGGTGCCGAGATGGGCGATGATGCCGGCCTCTCCGCTCACCTTCTTGACAAGCTGGTCCTGCGTGTAGCGGCCAGAGAAGCAAAGACGGATAAGGTCTGCTGCGGGCAGGGATCCTGCGCGCTCGGGAGAGAACGGTCCTTCGCCGTCGAGGGCGTTGTTGGCGTCGATGGCCTCGCCATGGTCGTGGGCGGCGATGGAGATACCGCCACCGAGGTGGCAGACGATGAGGTTGAGGTCCTCGTAGCGTGTGCCATGGTCCTTGGCATAGCGGCGGGCAATGGCCTTCTGGTTGAGCGCATGCCAGATGCAGTAGCGCGGCAGCAGCGGAGAACCAGAAATCTTGGCCTCGGGAGCTAACTCATCGACCACACCGGGGTCGGCCACGAAACTCGGGCAACCGATCTCCTCGGCAATCTCGTGAGCGATGATGCAGCCCTGGTCGCAGGCGTGCTGGTGGAGGGCCTTGCGCTGGTCCTCGACCATCTGCTCATTGACACGGAAGACACCAGATTTGACGGGCTTGGCAAGTCCGCCACGGCCGATGATGGCGTCGAACTGCACGGGAAGACCATGCTTCTTCACCTCTGCGATGACCAAATCCTTGCGCATCTCATACTGGTCGGAGATACGCTTATACTTCTTCAACTCCTCGCGGGAGTGGTTGATGGTTGCTTCAAAGATCAGGTTCTCGTCGTCGGAAACGGAAATCTTCGTCGAAGTAGAACCCGGATTGACGGCTAATATTCTATACATTTTGGTAGATTATTTCTAAGTTTGGCTTGGTTACACTAATATTACTGGTGTGCCATGGCTGCCATGGCGATGCTCAAGAACTTGGCCTCGGGGGAGTCGCCACGCGACGGGACTACAACGGGAGCGGTCGGACCCTGGAGGATACCAGCCGTGATAGCGCCACAGAAGAGCGTGATGGTCTTGTAGAACACGTTGCCAGCCTCGATGTCCGGAACGATGACGGCATCGGCATCACCCTCTACGCAAGACTCCATGTTCTTCGCCTTCAGGGCGGCGGGAGAGCAAGAGGTCTTCAAGTCGAGCGGACCATCAATGCGAACGGGACCGAAGAATCCCTCCTCGGCACGCTTCTTCTGCTCCAGATAGTCGGCGGTGCAGGGGAAGTGGCGCTCATCCACATGCTCAGAGCAGTGGATAAGGGCAATCTTCGGCTCAGCAATGCCAAACTGACGGCACAGGGCGGTGACATACTTGATCTGCTCCGTGCGCTGCTCGGGCGTGGGATAAGGAATCACGGCGGCGTCGGTGAAGAACAGAAGCTTGTGGTATTGCGGCATCTGGGCCACGGCGATATGGGTCAGCACGTTGCCCTTCGGCAGGATACCTGTCTCCTTGTTGAGCACGGCGCGGAGCACCTGGTCGGTATTGATGAATCCCTTCATGAGCACATCGGCACCACCCTCGCGGACGAGAGCCACGGCCTTCTGTGCCGCGTCGAGCTTGTCGTCAGTATCGACGAACGTCACGCGGTCCATCAACTCGGCGTATTGCGGGTCGTTCTCCACGGCCTGGCGTGCGCCAACCATAATTGCGGTTACGAAACCAGCCTGCAATGCGCGGGCCACTGCGCCACGCGTGGCATCGTCCTCGGGCCACACGACGGCAAGACGCTTCACCACCTTCTGCTCGGAGAGGTGGCGCAAGAGCTCATCAAAGTTCAGAATGCTATTCATCAGTGCTTGATTTTGTTCTGTTAATAGTGTCGGCAAAGGTACAGATTTTTCTTGGATTAAGAAAATTTTTCGTATATTTTTCTTCTTCTTGGACTACAAGGAATTCTCTACGCCCTACCTTGACGCATCAAAACCCGTCGCTAAAAAGGACCCTATAGGTGTTAAATAATTAAGAAAATACACAAAATAGATATTATTATTCAGGGAAATTTGGCCGTATAAATTAATTTTTCTAACTTTGTAACCACTCTTAAGAAAGAAGAGGACAAGAATAGACCTATTAACAACACAAACGATACAATCATGAGGAAAATGAAGTTTATACTGACCATGCTGCTCGGTGCAGCAACTATGGGAGCAAACGCCCAGGACCATGTCTATCTGATGAAGGGTGACAAGGTGGTGGCGAAATATCCTGTGGAGAGCGTGGACTACCTGTCTTTCAAGCGGCCTGAGGGCGGTACGGAGAACGGTATTGCGCCCGAGGCTGTGGCGACAGGAAAAAATTACCTGAAATACAGTGTGAAGCCCAAGGATAGCAGTGTGTATTATGGGCACGGATTCTTTCAGGCACAACTTCTCGACATGCTACTACGAAAATACTACAACACCACCGTCAACGACGTGGACGAAAGTACGCTCAAACTCGTGGTGAAGGCTCTACTAGCCAACAACGGCTACCTGGACCAAGGCAGCAACGTGTTTGTCATCAAGGACGGCGACAACGACGGCTACGGGACGGACTTCTTCATCCCGGGTGGACAGGATTTCTATGTCGCAACGGTCAACATCACCTCCGTGGACGAGATGGGTGGCGAGATGGGCGACGAGGTGTCGCTCATCAAAATGACGACGCTGGCAGCGGGAGAGAGCCAGGAGACCATGACGGTGGAATACACAGGACTGAACGATAAAGGAAACGCCACATACAACATCACCCCTGGCAGCGGCATCAAGACAATGTATATGCTGCTCGCGAAGAAGGGGGAACTGGACGAATACACTTCGCTCTACGGCTACGACAACGTGATGTTCTCGCTCGCCATGCCGATAACGGCGGCGGACTGGCGCGAATATGGAAGCCAGATGTCGTGGGAACTTGACGACGAAAACGACTATGTGATGAGTGTGCTGGGCGTGGACGGCAATGGCGACTGGGTGAAGGCTACCGACGAGCAGCACATCGTCACAACGACGGACCATTGTCCGAAGGTCAACATCTTCAGCAAAGCGGCTGGAGAAGGAAAGGTCAGCGTCCGCTTCGAGATTACGCCAAGCAACGTCAGCGCGGCACATGTACGACTGATAAACGACAACGACGTGGTGGACGAACTGAACCGCGACAAGACGCTCGACCAGATTGCCGTGGAGGGTGACGCCATCGATATCAAGGCGGACATCAACTATGCCGGAGAATACACCTTCACGAAGGAGGACTTGGAGCGCGGATGGTACTCGCTGCTCATCAGCGGGACGGACGAGGACGGAACAAACGTGACAAGACTGATATTCCACTCGCACCTGGAGAACTTCGAATGGGAGACGACGACGGCGACCTTCCCCAAGAAGACAGCAGACAAGCCCCTGGGACAAAGAGAGACGCCTGCCATCAACCTTGCGCAGGGTGGCAATGTCGTGACGAAGAGAGCATTAAAACTGAAATAACTAAACATTAAAACTATGAATAGGATGAAGAAATTATTGATTGCAGCGGCCCTGTTGTGCGGGATTGGCACGACAGCACTGGCCGACAACGAGGTGAACGTGCTGTATCTCGACGGCACGACCCATGTCGTCAAGATGAGCGACATCGATCGTATCGAACTTTCCAAGGAAAATATCAAAGTACTGACGACCGACGGCGCAAGCGAGACCCACGAGCTTAGCATGATCGACAAGATTGAGCTGAGGAGTGTGGCCAACGCCGTGGAGCAGATCAAGGGCCGCAAGGGTGGCGACATCCTGGTGAAGGCCGATGGCTACGGATTTGAGGTGAGCGGACTGGCCGACGGCGACGAGGTGAGTGTCTATACGCAGGGTGGCGTGCTCATGGGCAAGGTTCGGGGCAAGGATGGATCCGCACATGTGGATGCCTCGTCATACGCCAACGGCATCTACATCATCAAGGCGGGCGGAAGGTCGCTCAAGATGGTGAAGAAGTAAAGGAGCATTAACATTTGATAGACTTAAAACACAATAGCTATGATAAAAAGATTATTTTTCCTCATAACGGCACTGGTGGGCATGATAATGCCCGCAACGGCACAACAGGACGACACGCAGAAGGAGTTTCTGTACGTAGTGAAAGACGGAATGGTGGTCGGCACCTACGAGATCGGCAAGGATGTCGATTGGATCACGTTCAACAAGCCGGATGAACCAGAGCAACCGCAAACGGAGAACTTCGTGAAATACGGAGAGAAGACGGTCGAGCTGAAGTCGGCCATGGTCATGAACCTGGACGGCCAGCTCTATGTGTTCCTCAGTCCGCAGGAGACGATTTCCACCGACTTCATGGATCTCATGACGGGATCGGACGACTACGCCATGGTGCAGATACCAGAGGACAAGATGGGCGAGGAGATAGACCTCGCCGAACTGGCCAAGGACGAGGATGCAGACTATATGCAGGCTTACTACCTCAACCCCGACAACGACAACCCCTATGGAGGCGTGTGCCTCGACGAGTTTGTCGAAGAGGGATTCACCGCAGGAACCATCAAGGTGGAGGCCGCGGAAGGCATGGTCAGCGTGAGCGTGAAGCTGAAGAACAACGACAGCGGCAAAGACTTCCAGATCGCTTACCTCGGCCCATGTGTCTCACCAGCAGAGGACACATCCAACTTCTTCACCGTCGATGGTATCGAGAAGAAGGTCAACGCCGCCTTCTACAAGGACGACGAGGAGAATGCCGTGATGGACTTCTATATCACCTCGGGCACTATCGACAACGCCAGAGAACTGGAAGACTGCTACCAGTATGCGCACATCCAGGTGCCCTACTCTGCCCTCGACGGCACACCCATCGACATCACGGCAGCCAATGCCAAGAACTTCAAGTTCGACTTCATCGACAACATCCAGGAGCAAACATACAATCTCTCCAACGGCAACATCGGCAACGCCACGGGAACGATCAGCGTACAGCTCATGGCTGGCAACACTTTCAAGATCAATGTCAATATCGAAAACTTCGGAACAGGACGCGACTTCTCGGCAGCCTACGAGGATGAGTTTGCGGAATATTCCCTTGAGGTGCCCAACGCCTACGGACTGCAAAACCAGGAGCCGACAGAGCTCAACTCTGCAGTAGTGACTTACACCGACGGCATCTACACCATCTACCTTTCCTCCAAAGAGGACGTGACGACAGTAGAGGGAATGAGGGACGCCGACATCATTGTCGAGATGCCGGAAGTCTTCATGACCAACGAACTGAAAGGATTCTCTGGTACGGAGGACAACGCAAAGATCAGCGTCCAGTACAATGGTGTGAAATATAATCAAGCCAACTGCAGCTACGTCGATGAGGGAGCTGCCGCACTCGGAGGCAACGCCAGGGTGAACTTGATGAGCGGACAGATTGATATCGACTTCGCCGTTTTCAACATCTACCAGTATGACAATGCAAACCTCACAGGTCACTACACGGGTCCTATGACGATGGAGTAGCATCACTACCAAACATCCCTCTTCTTCGGCTCTCAGATTGCAGTCCGATATGAGGAAGAGAAAAACCGAAACGGGAAGCCCCCGAAAGTTGACGTTTATCAACTTTCGGGGACTTGCTTTGATCTGTATTGCGTAAACAGAACTTTTACAGTCCTCTGGCCTTGAGCAGTCCCGAAGCATCGGGTTTCTCCATACCAGTGAAGTCTGTGAACATCAGCATTTGATCCTTGGTGTTGCCACGGCTCAGAATCTTGTCGCGCAACGCCTGGCCGACGGCGGGATCGAGCGCGCCATGCTGCTTGAAGTAGTCGGCGATATTGACCGCCAGGACTTCCGTCCACAGGTAGCTATAATAGCCTGCGGCATAACCTCCGCCCCAGACATGGTTGAAATAGGAGGTGGAGTAGCGCGGGGGAATCTGCGTATTGAGGAGTCCGGCATTGTGGAGCTGCTCCTTCTCGAAGGCACCGGCCATATAGGGCGACGGCACCTCGTCCGGACTGATTTTGTGCCAAGCCAGATCGAGCCAGGTCGAGGCGAGGTTCTCGCCGAGGGAGTAGGCCGTCTGGAAATTGATACTCTCAAGCATACGCTCCTTCAGTTCTGCGGGCATCGGCTCTCCCGTCACGGTATGGCGGGCGAAGTGGTCGAAGATCTCGGGGATACTGGCAAAGGACTCGTTGAACTGCGAGGGCATCTCGACGAAGTCGCGGGCCGTGGCCGTACCAGAGAGGGTGTTGTACTGGCAGTCGGAGAGTATCTCGTGGAGGGCGTGGCCAAACTCATGGAACATCGTGCACACCTCGTCCCAGGTGATGAGCGAGGGCTGACCGTCGGGAGCCTTGGCGCTGTTGCACACGTTATAGACCACAGGAAGCTGCTTGCGCTGGCGGCTCTGCTTGGCAAAGGCGTCCATCCATGCGCCACCACGCTTCGTGGGACGGCGGAAGAAGTCGCTGTAGAAGAGGGCCAGGGGCTTTCCGTTCTTGTCGATCACCTCAAAGACTTTCGTGTCGGGATGATAGCTGGGGATATCCTTGCGCTCCTTGAAGGTCAGGCCATAGACGCGGTTGGCAGCATAGAACACACCATTCACCTGCACGCTATCGACATTGAAGTAGGGCTTCACCTCGTCATCAGAGATATTGAGCATCTCCTTTTTCATCTTCGCCGAATAGTAGAAGCGGTCGTAGGGCTGAAGCTGGAAGTCGCTTCCCTCGGTCTTGCGGGCATACTCCTCTATGGCCTTGGTCTCGGCGTCGGCCTTGGGTGCATACTCCTTGATGAGCTGCTCGAGGAAGTTGTCCACGTTGGCTGAGTTTTTGGCCATCGTGTTCTCAAGTGAGTAGTCGGCATAATTGGCATAACCCATGATCTGGCCTTTCTCGGCACGGAGTCTCGCCAACTCTGTCACTATCGGGAACGTGTTGTACTGGGGATTGGTGCCATCGGCACGATGGATGCTTGCCTCAAACACTTTGCGACGGAGCGTGCGGTTCTGAAGGCTTGCGAGGATGGGTTGCTGCGTCGTATTGATGATGACGATGCAATAGGGGGCCTTGCCACCACGCATCTCCGCATCCTTCTTGCACTGGGCGATGTCGGCCTCGCTGAGACCAGCGAGATCCTCCCGGTTATCAACCCAGACCACGGCATGGTTGGTCGCCTCGGGAAGGAGGTTGCCCCACTGCTGCTGCAACTCCGAGATGCGGGAGTTGATCTCCTTCATGCGCGCCATCTTCTCGGCGGAAAGGAGTGCGCCCGAGCGCACAAAACTCTTGTAGATTTCCTCCGTCAGGCGCTGGTCCTCGCCCTTGAGCTTCGCATATTCGTTATCGTAAACGAACTTGATGCGCTCGAAGAGCTGCTGGTTGAAGGATATCTCGTTCTCAAGACCCGTGAGCAACGGCATCACCTTGTCCTCGGCTTCGGCCAGCACGGGAGTCTTGTCGGCATTGGTAAGGCCGAAGAAGACGCTGCAAACGCGGTCGAGCAGGATACCACTCTCCTCGAAAGCGAGAATGGTATTCTGGAAAGTCGGCTTCTTCTTGTTGTCGACGATCTTCTGAATGTTGTCGCGCTTGATCTTGACGGCTGCCTCGATGGCAGGAAGGTAATCGCTCTCCTTGATGCGACTGAAATCGGGCGCACCGAAGGGCAAATTACTCTTCATCAGAAGAGGGTTCTGTTGACTCGTACCAGAAGATTGGGCCGATACGGTGACTGGGGCCTGCAAGAGCGTGGCGGCCAATCCGATAGCAAAGAATAACTTGTTGTTCATACGAAGGTATTGATTAGGTTGCAAAGTTAAAATAAATTATTCTATAAATCGGCTTATATTTCATTTTTATGAAATAATTAACAAAATCCACCCTGTTATCGACGTATTTGTGCTAACTTTGCACTCACAGGCATAAGCTAAGCATAAACTAAGACGTAAGTTAAGACATTAGCTAGGCATAAGTTAAGCATAGACTAAGACATAAGCTAAGCATAAGTTAAGACCAAGACAAAAATGTTTATAGTGATGATTTTCATATTCCTTGGTATCGGTGCGGGCTACGCACTACGCACAAGGACGGCGTCGGAGGCCCGGCTTCAGGCCATCGGCGCATGGGCAGGCCGTGCCACAACGTGGCTCATCTGGCTACTTCTCTTCATGCTCGGCATCGAAGTGGGTGCCAACGAGCGCATCATCTCCGCCCTGCCTACACTGGGCGTGGAGGCGCTGCTACTGTCCATCAGCGGCCTGTTGTGCTGCTGTGCCCTGGCCTGGGTGCTATGGCGGATGACAAGGAAAGGAGGCGAGGGATGAAAGGCAGTTTGATCGTGGTGGGCTTCTTCGCCCTCGGACTGTTGGCAGGACGCAGCGGCTGCATGCCCACATGGCTCATGGAGGGCGACATCAGCATGGTGGCTCTATGCGCCCTGCTCCTCTTCGTAGGCATCGGCATCGGTCTCAACCCAGACATGAAGAACGAACTCAAAAGCCTAAGTCCCCGACTGGCTTTCCTCCCACTCGTCACCATTCTCGGATCATGGATGGGAGCGGCGGTGGCTTACCTGTTCCTCGGAGGTGGCATCTGCACCTTCCTGCAACATCGGGAACTGACGGACTGCCTCGCCATCAACAGCGGCTTCGCCTATTATTCACTATCAAGCATCTTCATCACCGAATACCGAGGTGCAGAACTGGGCACCATCGCTCTTTTGGCCAACATCATTCGCGAAATGGCCACACTCCTGCTCACCCCGCTATTGGCTCGTTGGTTCGGCCCGTTGGCTCCTATCTCATCGGGCGGCGCGACGAGCATGGACACCACCCTGCCCAGCATTACCCAGTCCATCGGACAACGATATGCGCCCTTGTGTATCTACCACGGTTTCGTGACCGACTTCACCGTCCCCTTTCTCGTCACCCTTTGGTGCGCATAGACAAGAAAGGGCAGCAGAACCATTGTGAGAAGAAAAATACTTGCTAGGTATTGGTTGGGCAGACGACACTTGCTTAGCCCCTTCCCTTCTTGGGGAGGGGGTAGGGGGTGGGGTCTGATGGGAAGACTAACTAATATCAGGAGTGGTATCTTCAGCGCGCGTCTTAGCGCGCAAAATCTTGAAAAAAATACTTCAAAAACGACTTTTCTGAACATTAGATAATCATTAGTATATCATTAGATATATTAGGAGGTTGCGAAACAACTTGATTATCAATTAGTTAAGTCGGTTATCGTCGACAGATTGGTAACATGTCGTCGACAGATTGGTAACATGTCGTCGACAGATTGGTAGCATGTTGGGTGCAAACTTCGACAGATTGGTAACATTGATAATATTTATTTTTACAAAAACAATTGAATTTGATGCGTTCTTTACATTATTGGATAAAATGATAGGTATTTCCCTATTTTGTCTTGCTTTAACCCTTTTGAGTGATTCTATTTTTAAGTTTTATAAAATATAATATATCAGTAAATTAACAACAACTTCGACAAAAAGGTAACATCTTTTGCAATTTCGTTTCTCTCAAAGTACGACATTTAGGTAGCATTTTGAAAAATATATACATGATTTTCATACTATTTGGTTCCACCATCTCCTTCTCCTATTTTTCCAGTCTGCTCCCTTGTTTCACCCGGCGTAGAATCTATTTTTCCCTACCCTCCTCCCCTACCCTTCCGTCTTTATGAGCTATAGCTTTAGTAGCTTCTGTCGGTCTGTTAGGTGCTGGATAGTGTGCGAGCACAAATCATGAATTATCCTCGATAATGTAAATAAATATGTTGTAAAATAGAAATGCTACCTAAATGTCGCACATTGCTTTTGTCCACGGTTGTGAACCAATGCTACCAAAGTGTCGTACTTCCTGTTTTTTGCCGTTTGCTGAAATGTTACTAAAGTGTCGTACTTCAATGAGAATGCTTTCCATAAGATGCTACCTAAATGTCGTACATCGGCGCGACATTGACTGGTAAATGCTACTAAGATGTCGCACTTCCCTCCTTTTTCTATGCCCAACAAGCTACCAAAGTGTCGTTGATGGCCGGAAAAGTGATATAAAGATGCTACTGAAGTGTCGAAGTTAACTACTTGGTGGCCGTAAGAATGCTACTTAAATGTCGTACTTAGGCGTATTTTCTCCTAAAATAGCTTCTGAAGGTGCCGTACTATTTTGAAAAGTAGGGTATAAGATGCTACTAAAGTGTCGAAGTTGGGCGTTTTTGGGTTCTTTTTCCGTTTCACAAAATAAATGAAGGATACAAAATAGTAGATAATATAAACCGTAAACAACTTGATGTAACTTGCATTATATACTTAATAATCAATGATATAAAAGTTTGAAGAAGACAATTTACTTGAAAGTAAAAAAACATTTCACTTTTTTGTCGAACTTACAATGATTACCATGAACTGTACTTTTTCTTGCTCTTTCCTCTTTGCCGCCTATTGGCAGTGGTTTGCTTATCATATTCATAGACCCCTTAAAATCAACTTATGAGACTTTTGTAGTAGGAGTTTTCCCCTATAGATAAAGCGAACAATGTAAAACAAATTCACTAAATGGAAAGCGCAATATTCAGGCTAAAATCGTCTTTAGAAGGTGTAAACCAGAATAATCCCCTAATTTTGCTTCCTTAGAGTAAAAAAGATTGCGTAGGTTTGTGATTTTTCCAAGGAAATGCTTACCTTTGCAGAGTGCCTTTTCTATTCGTCTGAAGTCTTCTATACTTCCTGATGGAAAGACGCCCTATGGAGCATGGGAGGTGCGCATCGAAATGTAGAACTCTCAAAGCCTAAAAATCATTGGAACGAAAGACCTATACACATCTCCACAGACACATGGCGAGACGCGGGCTGCTACTCGTCCTTCTAGCCCTGCTTGCTTTGCCGCTCCTTTCCCAAACCAAGTATGCCTTGGTCATCGGATTGGGAAAGCAGGAGGACCGTGCCTGGCCGAAAATCAACGGCGACAAGGATGTGCCCCGTGTGCGGCAGATGCTGCGCAAGGGCGGATACGACAAGATTATATCGTTGGTCAATGAGCGCGCCACGAAGCGCAATATCCTCTCGGCGTTCAATACACTAGTAGGAAAGGCCCGTCCTGGCGACATCTTCTATATCCACTATTCTGGTCACGGACAGCAAGTGGCCGATCCGCATCACGATGAACCTGATGGGCTGGATGAGTGTTGGATACCCTACGACGCCTATAAGAAGGCTTGTGCCCGCGACCGAGGCGAGCGTCATCTATCCGATGATGAGGTCAACTACTACCTTGGGCGATTGCGCGACAAGGTGGGCGAACGGGGCAAGATCCTTGTCGTCATCGATGCTTGCCATAGTGGAGATGCTACCTGTGGCGACGAAGGCGAGGAGGTGCTGCGCGGCGTGAGCGAGGTCTTTGATGCGACATGCCATTTTGCCGAGCCCATCCCCCGTGCTGTGTCGCGACGCAAGGAGCGCTGGATCACCATCAGCGCATGTACCAGCGCCCAGTCCAATGCAGAGCTGCGTAATCCAGTGGCGGGCCGGTTGACCTACGCTCTGTGGCAGATATTGTCCGACCAGTCTTCGATGAGCAACGCTGAACTGGAGCGACGTATCAAGCGTTTCTACCAGGGTATCCGGTCCCGTGTCTATCAGACCCCGGTAATAACGGGTGAGTATAAAAACCAGCAACGTATATCCGATTTTCTCAGATGATGGAGGTGAGGACCGGGATGGACAGCGACGAACGGTTGTGGGAGGCACGTCTGGTGGCCGATGTGCGTGCCGGCGTGCGGTTGGCGGAGAATGAACTCTACGCCTATTGTGCCGATTATTTTTGGCGTAAATACCGCGGCGTGTTCTTTGTGGGAGAAGAAGAGGCGGCAGAGATATTCCAAGATGCTTTCATCGCCTTGTGGGAGCACATCGAGCGGGGGCGCCTGGTCTGTCTCGATGGAAACATGGTGGGTAAAAACGGCGCACCCCTGACCTGCAGCATCCTCACCTATTTCATGGGGATAGCCCGCTTTAAATATCTCGAATGGTCCCGAGACCATGCCGAAGCCATCCGTACTGCTGATGGCGAGGACCAGGATGACGACGTGACGCTTCTCGATGTCAAGGAGATGGCCGCCGTGCTCTACGACGAGGGAGACGGGGCGATGCTGGACATCGTTTGCGACCTTGTGGCTGGAATGTCGGATCGGTGTGGAGAGATTCTCACCAAATTCTACTATGAGGAGAAGAATCTCGACACCATCCTGGAAGAGTTGCCGACCATCGGCAGCAAGAATGCCCTCAAGACCAAGAAGTATAAATGTATGGAGGGATTGAGGAATGCGGCCAAGGAGGTCTATCATAAGTATCTCAACGAGGAATAATAGATCAAGGAAAGAATACTTTCTAATGCTTTAACCATTCAACATAAAAAGACAAGAGCTATGGATATTAACTTTCAAGACCGAATAGACGAGTATCTGCTCCACCCAGATAGACTGTCGGAAGAAGAAAAGTCGCAGTTTCTGAGCGAGTTGGAGGCCGATCCCAAAAAGCGTGCGCAGTTTGAGCTGACGCGCGATGTGCGCTTGGCCGTGACCAGTCGTGCGAGGAAGATGTCGCGTATGGAGGAGATGCGGACAATGTACGGCCACGTCCGTTCGCATGTGGCGATGAACTGCCTGAACGTGGCGGAAGACCGTCAGGATGCCCCGCGACGCAAGCGGTGGGTGTGGTTGTCGGGTATTGCTGCAGCCGTAGTGCTGGGATTCTTCGTGGCCCGACTAGTGCCAGGCTCTTCTTCGTCCGACGATGGACTGCGTGGCGATGGTCAAGTCTTCGACGGTACGCCGTCAGAAGGTCACAGCTCCGCCCTGCCAGGCGACACGTTGTCGGCTGATACCATCGGCTTCGATCCCAATTGATAGTTCATTTATTCAATCGTTTTTCATGAGAAAAATACTGTTGCTTCTGCTTGCTTTCGTCAGTCTCACTTTGACCTTGAAGGCGCAGACGCAGTCCCTGGAGGACATGAAGCTCCAGTTGGAGCAGACCGACACCCTGTATGAGGCCGAGAAGTATGACGAGGTCCTCGAAATCTGCCTGTCCATTGGGCGCAGTACGGAGCGGTGTGACTCGGAGCAGGAGCGCACGGTCTATGTAGGGTCTACTAATTTAAGGCAAGTTTTTGATAATCAAGAAATTAATATGAAAAA
>OGRM01000898.1_pt1 | contig 22310 bp, 27 predicted proteins | sample 1553491 | NCBI WGS metagenome assembly OGRM01 (sample SAMEA2580110, study PRJEB22360) | human gut metagenome | biome: human gut; feature: human-associated habitat; material: faeces | place: Denmark | collected 2008/2010
TAAAATCCCTATAACTTTTAAAGGTTGATTTATCCCTATCCAGTTTTATATATTCTTAAGACCCTTCGGGGTCTTTTTTTTTGACTCGTTTCGTATTACTATTAAACAAGTAAAAGGAAGTGCTATATGGTTAGGACAATTGTATGTGATTTAGATGGATCTTTAATGAATCCGAGTAGTGGAATCTATGTCAATGAAGCTGTTAAAGAAGCATTGATTGAAGTTGAAAAGAAAAATATTTTAGTTATATTAAATTCAGCTCGATGCTTTCAAGGCGTATATCCATTATCTAAGCAGATTTTAATGCAAGATTTTGGTGGATATGTCATTAGTTGTAATGGCGCTCATTGTTTGGATGTGAAAATGAAAAAGACGATGTTTGAGTATGTAATCTCAAATAACGATGTCTCATCTATTTGGCAATATGCTCAAAAGCATAATTTAGGTGTTGGATATAGTCAACCTGGTTATTTTGTGGCCAATAAAATGACACATGGATTTGAACTAGATATGCATAATTGTGATGTGGATTACATTTTGACGAATCACATGGAAAAGTATCTAAAGGATTCTGTGTGGAAGATGTCTATATCGGATTCAAAAGAGAATATTGATTTGATTTATGATTCTATGAAAGATCATATTGAATCAAATTGTAATGTAAAAGTTGTGCATAGTACAGATACGATGATTGACATTATTCATAAGGATTGTGAAAAGTTAAATAGTGTGAACCGCTTGTTGAAGAATCTTGAAATCTCTTGGAAAGATGTCAGTTCCATCGGAGATGGTTCAAGTGATGCGTCTGTATTAGAAGCATCTGGTCTTGGTGTTACTCTTGAAAATGGTTGTGAAGCATGTAAAAAAGTCGCAAAAAAAATTGTTCCTTCATGTTATGAAGATGGCTGTATAGAGTGGTTAAAGGAGTTATAAAAATGAGAGTAGTCGATATGCATTGTGATACGATTCTAGAATTATTGAGTCGTGATTTAAAAGGGAAAGAGACAAGTTTGTATTCAAATGATTTGTCGATTGATTTGGAAAAAATGAAAAAGGGTAATTATTTATTACAGAATTTTGCGTTGTTTACAGATCAAAAAGAACTAGCTATTCCTGAGCAACAGACAATGCGTTTGTATGATGAATATTGTACACAAATGGATAAGTATGCACATTATATTGCACCTGTATATACGTTTAGTGATATTGAGAAGAATGATAAAGAAGGAAAATTATCAAGCTTATTAACTTTAGAAGATGGTGGTGTTTGCTTCAATGATTTAGCAATGTTAAGAAACTACTATCGCATGGGTGTAAGAATGATTGCACTAACATGGAATTATGAGAATGGAATTGGTTATCCAAACCTTTCTATGAAAGATATGAATGGAAATCGACCTAACTATAAGCGTAGTGTAGATACAGAAAGAGGATTGACAGAGTTTGGAATTTCATATGTAAAAGAAATGGAAAGACTAGGCATGATCGTTGATGTTTCTCACTTAAATGATGCTGGTTTCTATGATGTATTGAAATATACGACAAAACCATTTGTGGCATCACATTCAAACGCAAGAAGTGTATGTAATGTAGCACGTAATATGAGTGATGATATGATTCTTCAATTGGCAAAACGTGGTGGTGTCATGGGACTTAATTTCTGCGGCAGTTTCTTAGCGGATCGTGATGATCACAAGAGTTGTGTCGAAGATATGGTGAAACATATTCTATATATCAAAGATCTTGCAGGAATTGATGTCATTGGATTAGGTACAGATTTTGATGGGATTTCATGTCCTTTAGAAATTGAAGATGCTTCTATGATGAATCTATTAGAAGAAGCTTTATATAAGGCAGGGCTTACACAAGAAGAAGTAGAAAAAATCTTCTATAAGAATGTATTAAGAGTTTATAAAGAAGTGTTGTAAATGGATCGTTTGATCCATTTTTTTTGCTTTTGTTGAAGAATATGATATAATTTCAGATGTAAATTTCTGTAAGAAATATGAAAGAGAGAATGAAAGATTATGGAATTATTGAAATTATTAGGTATTCTAATTGTTGTAATCGGATTTGTATTAAAATTGGATTCGATTTTGATTATTATGATTGCCGCTATTGTGACTGCACTTGTTGCAGGTATGAATCCAGTTACTTTCTTGGAAACACTTGGATCAAGCTTCGTCGCTAACCGCAGTATGTGCGTGTTTGTGATGGTTATGGTAGTTACGGGAACTCTGGAAAGAAATGGTTTAAAACAAGCAGCAGCTAATTTAATGAAGAAATTTAAAAATGCATCAGCCGGTGTTGTTCTTGCGATTTATGGTGTATTCCGTCTAGTCTTTGCGGCATTTAATGTAAGCTTTGGTGGCGTTGCCGGATTTGTTCGTCCTATTGTATTGCCTATGGCGACTGCTGCAGCTAAGAAAAATGGTAAAAAGATCAGTGAAAAGTATGAAGAAAACTTAAAAGGAATGGCAAGTGGTATGGAAAATATCGCATGGTTCTTTGGGCAAGTTTTGTTTGTAGGAACAAGTGGAATGATCTTAGTGCAATCTACATTAGCTGGCTTAGGATACAATGTTGAATTGGTCGATTTAATGAAAGTACAAATTCCAGTGGCAATTATTGCCGTAGCTGTTGCGATTGTGTATTACTATCTTAAAGATAAACAATTATCTAGAAAGGAGACTAAATAATGAATCCAATTCAATTTTATACGAGTGTAGATGTTACACTTTCAGAAAAACTATTAGAAGTCATGTATTGTCTAATTGGATTGATTTCTATTTATGTTGCCTTTAAAAATCTAAAAGATAAAGAAAATAAAAACAGTGTTGGTTCGTTTGTTTTCTGGTTTGATCTAGGAGTTATGTTTGTGCTAGGCAAATGGTTACCTGCCTTGGCTGATGGTATCTTATTGATTATCTTGGTTTTACCTCCAATTCTAAAGAAAGTTTCACCTGGTAATGAGCCAGAACCTACTCTTGATGAGATGGAACAAAACAACAAGAAAATTGGTGCAAAAGTATTTGTTCCAGCTGTATGTATTGGTTTGTTCGCATTACTTGCAGCTTTCTTCACAAAGATTTCACCATTAGTTGGAATGAGTGTAGGTGTTTTTGTAGCCATGATCATTTTGCGTATCTATTCAAAATCAAATACACCAAGTGTCTTCTTAAAAGATTGTCGTAGAATGATGGATGTGGTTGGACCATTAAGTATGCTTCCAATGTTACTTGCTGCTTTAGGTGCCGTATTTACAGCTGCAGGTGTTGGAGATGTCATTTCTAGTTTAGTATCTAATATTATTCCTGCAGGCAATGTTACAATTGGAATTATTGTTTATGCGATTGGCATGGCGGTATTTACCATGATCATGGGAAATGCTTTTGCGGCAATTACCGTAATGACAGTTGGTATTGGGGCACCTTTTGTCCTTAAATATGGAGCAGATCCAGTAGTGATTGGATCTCTAGCATTAACTTGTGGATATTGTGGTACACTATGTACGCCAATGGCAGCAAACTTTAATATGGTTCCTGTCGCAATCTTAGAAATGAAAGATAAAAATGGTGTCATTAAAAAACAAGTGCTTGTTGCCGTAATTATGTTAGTGGTACAAATTGTCATGATGATCATGATGTCATAGGAGATGAAATGTTATGAAAAAAGTATTAATTACAGGTTTTGATCCTTTTGGAGGAGAAAAAATCAATCCAGCTTATGAAGCTGTTAAATTATTGCCGGATGAAATTGGTGGGGCAAAAATCGTTAAGAAAGAAATTCCTACAGTATTTCAAAAAGGGCCAGATGCAGTTTATGAAGCGATTCAAGAGAATCAGCCAAATTTTGTATTGTGTATTGGTCAAGCAGGAGGAAGAAGTCAAGTCACACCAGAATGGGTGGGTATTAACTTTAGAAATGCGAGAATTGCCGATAATGAAGGCAATCAACCTTTACAGACAAGTGTTGTAGAAAATGGGCCAGAAGCTTATTTTACAATGCTTCCTGTATTTAGAATGGTTGAAAAAATGAAGGAAAATGGAATTCCAGCAAGTGTTAGTTATACAGCAGGTACTTATGTTTGTAACGATGTAATGTATTCTGTATTGCATTATTGTCATACAGAATTTAAAGATGTAAAAGGTGGCTTTATGCATGTACCTTTTGCGACTGAACAAACAGTAAATCAGCCAGCAGGAACTCCTGGAATGAATTTAAAAGATATTGCTAAAGCCATTGAATTGTCTGTAGAAGCTATGTTAGAGAGTGATACGGATATTAAAGTGGTTTCTGGAGAAACGCATTAAGAGAAAAGATTTGTTCTTTTCTTTTTTTCTTGTTCAAAAAAAAGGGTGAGTCTATTATTATGACTCACCAAGAAATAGGAATATATGAAATAAACAGAATAAGTTATTTAGGAAAGGGTTATATGTATTGGGTTGATACCTGTTTATTTCTGTCTATAGAATAGTTTTAAAAACTTAAAAGAAGCTTAAAGAAATGATGAAAATATTTACAGTTTTATGAAAATTTGCAAATTCTTTCTTGACACTATGTATATGACGAGTATAATAAGCACTATAAAGTAAATCGAGTAAAGATAGAGGCAGCATTGCATCAGAGTAAAGCATGGAGTTGGCAGACTGTGAAGTGTTTGAAAGGTAACCAATGCCGAAAGAGATAAAATGGCAATTTTGTTTCTTGGGGTTATAAGGAATACTTATAACACTCCTTCGTCAGGAAGAGGCGTTATCTTATAGTTAATGAGATTGTTTTTTAGCTATGTGGTATGCCGCATAGCTTTTTTCTATTCTTTGCCGATTAGAGAAGGAGAAAAGAAATATGAACTTTAAAAAATTAATGGCATCTGCCATGGTATGTGCTTTTGCACTAACAGGATGTGGATCAAACACAGCTACAACATCAGAAGATAAAGACACATTTGTAGTAGGAATGGAATGTGCATATGCTCCATTTAACTGGCAAACTTCTGAAAAAACAGATACTTCTGTAAAATTAGGAAAATCTGGATATGCGGATGGATATGATGTTCAAATCGCAAAAAAGATCGCAAAAAAATTAGGAAAGAAATTAGTTATTAAGAAAACTGCATGGGATGGATTGATTCCAGCTTTAGAGGGTGATGAAATCGATGCGATTATCGCTGGTATGACTAAAGATAAAACACGTGAAGAAGGAGCAGACTTTACAACTCCATATTATGATTCAAAGGGAATGATCATGATTGTTCGTAAAGATGGTGAAGAAGCTGGATATACAGATATTCAACAATTTACAGGTAAAAATATTGTTGGTCAAAAATCAACAAACTATGATTCAGTCATTGATCAAATCAAAGGTGTAAATCACGTAACACCAAAGGCTACTTATCCAGAAATGGTATTGGCTTTACAACAACACGAAGTGGATGGAATTACTGCTGAAATGGCAGTTGCCAAAGGTGTTGTAGAAGCAAACCCTGACTTAACAGTCGTTCAATTTGCAGATGGACATGGTTTTGATTGTGATACAACTGTTTCAATCGCATTAAAAGAAGGTTCTCGTGATTCTGAATTCTTCAAAAAAGTTCAAAAAGCATTAGATAGTATTAGTGATGAAGAACGTGAAGAAATGATGGAACATGCAGTAGAAAACCAACCAACAGAGGATTAATTATGCGTATTGATTTTGCGAAAGCTTGGAACATATTTGTTCATAATCTACCTCTTTTCCAATATGGAATTGAGATGACCTTGTTGTTCGCATTTGTTGGTACGTTTGCAGGATTTGTCGTCGGCTTATTAGTCGGCGGCATTCGTGCGATTGAAATCAACGAATATGATTCAATGGGTATTAAAGTTTTAAAAAGAATAGGTAGAATCATTACGGGATTGTATATTTGGGTGTTCAGAGGTACACCAATGATGGTACAAGCTATGTTTATTTACTATTTAGGTAAACCTGTGATTGGATGGACTCCGATTACAGCAGGTTTGATTATTATTTCAATCAATACAGGCGCTTATATGGCTGAAATTATTCGTTCTGGAATTCAGTCTGTGGATAAAGGGCAAAATGAAGCTGCGATGTCTTTAGGTATGACAACGACGCAAACTTTGATGTATGTTGTATTTCCTCAGGCCATTAAAAATTCATTTCCTTCTATTGGAAACCAATTGATTGTAAATATTAAGGATAGTTCAATGTTGAATGTTATTACGGTAACGGAATTGTACTTCCAGACAACATCTGTAGCAGGAAGTAACTATCGTTATATTGAAACGTTTATGGTTTCAGCAGTTTTATATTTAATTTTAACAACACTTGCTTCTTTCTTATTGAATTATCTTGAAAAAAGAATGGATAGCGAAAGCAGTATGAAAGATTTCTGTAGCTAGGAGGATACTTATGGAAACAATTATTCAAATTCAACATCTCCAGAAACATTTTGGAAATCTTAAGGTATTAAATGATGTAGATTTCGATATTCATAAAGGAGAAGTGGTTACGATTATTGGGTCCAGTGGATCTGGTAAAAGTACGATGTTAAGATGTGTAAACCTATTAGAAAGAATGGATGGAGGCCATGTTCTATATCATGGTAAAGACATTCTAAGTGGTCAAATGGATGTCAATGAATATCGTTCAAAGGTTGGAATGGTGTTCCAAAGTTTTAATTTATTTAATAATTTGACTGTTTTAGAAAACTGCATGTTAGGTCAGATTCGTGTTTTAAAGAAATCAAAAGAAGAAGCGAAGGCTACAGCTTTAAAATTCTTAGATGAAGTAGGAATGAAAGAATTTGCGAATAAGCCAAGCACTAAACTTTCAGGTGGACAAAAGCAACGTGTTGCGATTGCTCGTGCCTTGTGTATGGATCCAGAAGTGCTACTATTTGATGAACCAACAAGTGCATTAGACCCAGAAATGGTTGGTGATGTTTTGGATGTCATGAAAAAGTTAGCTGATGAAGGTTTGACTATGGTTATCGTTACACATGAAATGCAGTTTGCCAGAGAAGTCAGTGATCGTGTTATTTTTATGGATAAAGGTGTCATTGCAGAACAGGGTAGCCCAGAACAGTTGTTCGAGCATCCTCAACAAGAAAGAACACAACAATTTTTATCTCGTTATCAAAGCCGTTAAGCGGCTTTTTCTTTTTGTGAAAAAATTCATTTGTTGAGACGAGTTCATTGAAAAAAGGCCTAGTTAGTGTTATATTATTATCAATTAATGGAGGAAAAATACAATGGAAAAAAGACCAGTAATTTTGGTTGTTATGGACGGTATTGGTATTCGTGAAGATAAGAAGAACAATGCTGTTGCATTAGCCAACAAACCAACACTTGATAAATTGTGGGCAGAATGTCCACATACACAACTTCGTGCTCATGGACTTGCAGTAGGACTTCCTACAGATTCAGATATGGGTAACTCAGAGGTTGGACACAATGCTTTAGGTTGTGGACAAATTTATTCTCAAGGAGCTAAATTAGTTAACGAAAATATTGAGTCTGGAGAAATCTTCAATTCTAAAACTTGGAAGGATTTAGCTGAAAATGCAAAAGACAGCAAAATGCATTTCATCGGTCTTTTAAGTGATGGAAACGTACACTCTAATATTTCTCACTTAAAGGCTTTGATTAAAGAATCTAAAAATGAAGGTATTAAGGAAGTTCGTGTTCATGCATTACTTGATGGACGTGATGTTCCTGCAACTTCAGCTTTAGAATATGTAAATGATATTGAATCATTTATGGCAGAATTAAATGATGACAATTTCCACGCATGCATCGCTAGTGGTGGTGGACGTATGCAAATCACAATGGACCGTTATGAAGCTGACTGGTCTATGGTTGAGCGTGGATGGAAAATTCACGTAATGGGTGAAGGAAGACAATTTGCTTCAACTACAGAAGCTATTGAAACGTATCGTAAAGAATTAAATGTTGTTGACCAAGATCTTCCAGGATTTGTCATCGCAAAAGATGGTGCTCCAGTTGGAACTATCGATGATGGAGATAGCGTTGTATTGTTCAACTTCCGTGGTGACCGTGCTCAAGAAATCTCTTTAGCATTTGATGGAGATGCTTCATTTGATAAATTTGATCGTGTTAAAGTTCCAAATGTTAAATTTGCAGGTATGTTACAATATGATGCAGACTTACAAATTCCAAAGAACTATTTGACGGAACCACCAAAAATTAAATATACATTAACTGAAGAATTGTGTAAACATGGTATTCGTGAATATGCAATCAGTGAAACGCAAAAATATGGACACGTTACATATTTCTGGAATGGTAACCGTTCAGAAAAATTTGATGAGTCTTTAGAAACTTATGTTGAAATCCCAAGTGATGTAGTTCCATTTGAACAAAGACCTTGGATGAAGGCTGCTGAAATCACTGATAAATTGTGTGAAGCAATCGAAAGTGGAAACTATGATTTCATTCGTACAAACTATCCGAACGGTGACATGGTAGGACACACTGGAAGTTTACCAGCAACTATCATTGGTGTTGAATCAGTAGACTTAGAACTTGCACGTGTTATTGAATCTGTAAATAAAGTAAATGGTATTTTATTAGTTACTGCAGACCACGGTAATGCGGATGATGAAAGTAAGACTAGCCACACATTAGCACCAGTTCCATTCATCGTATACAATGCGGAATGTGAATTAAAAGAAGGCGAAGATCTAGGATTGTCAAATGTTGCAGCCACAGTTTGTGATTTCTTAGGATTAGAACCAAACGAACACTGGAACCCATCTTTAAAAAAATAATTTAGATTATTAAGGAGTAATGTTAAAAAAACTTTACTCCTTTTTTACTTGCTTTCATGATAAAATGACAAAAAAAGAGGGTTGATTTTATGGAACGAGTCTTAATTGTTGAAGACGATGAAAATATTCGTCAATTATTAAAATTAACATTGGCTAGTTTTAATTATGAACTAGTTGATTTTGAAAATGGAAAAGATGCATATGATTATCTACAAAACAATAAAGTAGATTTAGCCATATTAGATTTGATGTTACCAGGCATGAATGGATATGATATATTAAAATTTATTCGTTCAAAGGCAACGCTTAAAGATTTACCTGTTATTATCTTAAGTGCAAAAGATAAAGAGCTTGATAAAATCATGGGACTTGATTTAGGAGCTGATGATTATTTGACGAAGCCATTTAGTGTGTTAGAGCTTGCTGCTCGTATTCGTTCATTACTTCGTAGAAGTAAAAAGGATGAACGATTGATTCAAATACATGGCTTATGTATTGATTTAGATAAAAGAACGGTGACAATTCATGAAGAACCGGTTGAATTGACATTCAAAGAATTTGAATTATTGAAATATTTAGCTAAAAATGAAGGTAGAGCTGTATCACGAGAAGAGTTGATCAATCAGATTTGGGGATATGATTTTATTGGTGAAAGCAGAACACTGGATGTACATATTAACTCATTGCGTAAGAAGATGGGAAATGAATATGCACATTGGATTCAATCTGTAAGACAGGTTGGATATCGTTTTGTTGCTGAGGATAACAATGCATAAGAAGATTGTTCATTCGTTTTTAACAACTTTTTTGATCACATTTATCTTGGGCTTTGGTTTACTTTACGTGAGTTTATATAAAGCATCTATTTCTCAAGATCGACAATATTTAATGAATACAGTTAAATTGGTGAAAAACTTAGAAATAGATGATTTAAATACGACTCGTTTGGGTGATACTTTTAAATCGGAGGATATTCGTATCACAATTATTAAGCGAAACGGAAAAGTTTTATATGATAACTATAAAAATAGAATTCGTGAAAAACATCTGCAGCGTGAAGAGGTAAAACAAGCTATTGCTCAAGGTACAGGGACATGTATTCGTCATTCAGACACAATGCAACGTTCTTATTTATATGTAGCTGATTATGAGGAAGATAATCAAACAATTGTTCGTTTAGCTATGCCATTTGATGGGTTGAGCCAATCTATTTCGATATTATTAGCACCATTTTTATTTAGTATTGCCGTATCTTTTATGGTGGTATTTGTTTTGTCTAAAAAAATGGCCAATGAAATTGTAGAACCTTTTAAAGATATCACAAATACAATTAATTCAACAGATATTTCAAAAGAAGTACTATCGTTTCATAAATATAATTATCCCGAACTTTATGGAATCACAGATGCATTGACGAATATGTCCGAAGAAAATAAAAAGTATTTAGAAAGACTGGAAAAAGAAAAAAAGGTTCGCCAGGAATTTTTCAGTAATGCGAGTCATGAATTAAAAACACCACTCACTTCTATACGTGGATATACAGAATTGATTCGTTCGCATACAATTCAGGATAGTGCTCAAATCGATACATGTTTAGATTGTGTTTTAAAAGAGAGTGACCACATGACGCAATTGATCAATGATATTTTAACAATTTCAAAATTAGAAACAGAAGAGATGCAAGTCACATATTCGCATATCCAAGTAAAGAAATTGTTGGATTCTGTAGTCGAGACTTTAAAACCACAAATTGAAGCGATGCATTTAAATGTTTATGTGAATGCGACAGAGTTTACCGTTTTTGCGAGTTTAGATCATATTAAAGGTATCTTCTATAATTTAATTTCGAATGCAATTAAGTACAATAAACAAAACGGACGAATCGATGTTGTTCTAAAGAAAAATCAAAAAAATATGTATTTTAGTGTGGAAGATACAGGTGTTGGAATTGCGCAAGAAGATCAGAGTCGAATCTTTCAAAGATTTTATCGTGTGGATAAACAACGTTCAAAAACAATTCCAGGTACAGGCTTAGGTTTGTCGATTGTAAAACATGTTGTCTATTATTATCAAGGCAAAATTCATTTAACTTCAAAGGAAGATGTGGGAACTAAAATCACAGTTGAATTGCCTATTATTGTAAAAGAAAACCCGGAGAATTAGTCTCTGGGTTTTTGTGCATACTCTTGTTTTGATTGTAAAACACGGATTGCGAATACAAATAGAATAACCAATCGAATGAAATCTAGAATCACAAAGAAGATAAATACACGAAGTGAATATTCCTGTGATTTATAGTAGTTCATAAAGGTTGGTAAATAAACTAAAATACGAATAAATTCGCTTATCATACAACATGCGATAATCTTCTTTGTCGCCTTTTGATTGTAGTACATATAGAATAATGGAATGGTCCAAATAAAAGCAGTAAAAATACACAACATAAAGATGTCTTTTGTTGCAAATACTTTTTGCATATCCAAACTTGCGAATAGATTTGAAAAGATTTGGATTAGAATTGGAAATAAAATTAATTCACCATAAATAATAATGCCTAAACGAACGGATAGTTGGGGCAAAGTCATAGGAGCTTTTTCTACTACATATTCATCTTCTTCATCTTGTTCAGTATGTTCGAATTTATTTTCGTATCTGTCTTTGATTTTTTCATAATCTACATTCTTTGTTTGTTTAGCTACCCAATCATCATCTTCATCGTCCAATTCGATTGTGTGATCAAAATAAATCTTACACCAACGATTGTTTCTTAAGTATCCCCCAATTTGGCAAAGCACAATGGTTTTTAAAAGCATACAAGCAACAAGGACAAAGAATGGTAAGATAGTTGTAAGGTTTGACAACAATAATTTGATTGGAAAGTAGATAATCAAAAAACTGATCGCAATATCTATCCAATATAGAATACGAAACCATTTTTTACCGGTTGAAAGGAGAATAAATGTGATGCCATATAAAAGAATCTGTCCGATTCCTAATTTGATCAACATAGAGCGAAAAGCTGGATCATCTACTTTCAAGAATTCCATGCTTGAGAAAAGATATGCCATGGCTAAAAAATAAACGCAAAGTATAAAAAAATAAAGAATAAGATGTATAGTGATTTTATGTTTTGATTTTTGGTATAGGATTAGGTTTTCTTCTTGTTTAGAATACATATATGACCTACTTTCTATTAGAAACGATTGATTCATTTCTCTTAATACATTCTATCACAGAACGTAGAAACTAATAAAATACATTGTCAATATTTTAACAATGGATTAATATATCAAAGGAGGGATAACAAACATGGAATTAAAAACAATTCGAATTCAACGTGTGGTTGAAAAACAAAATTTGGCTTCCGTTATGAAGAGTGGATCATTGGATGTTTTAGCTACACCGCAAATGATCGCATGGATGGAAGAGGCTGCATGTCTATGCCTAGAATTAGAAGAAGGTAAGACAAGTGTTGGCATCAGTATGAATGTGTCTCATGATATGGCAAGTCCACTAGGGGCAACAATCACAATTGAGGCTAAGATGGTTAATGTGGATGGTCGCAAAATTGATTATGAAGTACAAGCGTTCCAAGATGGTAAATCAATTGGAAAAGGTGTACACAGTCGTTTTGTGGTTGATGCACAAAAATTTATCGATAAAACATACAAGAAATAAAAAAAGGAACCCATGTTAATATGCATGGGTTTTAAAATAAAAGCAGCCTTATACACTTTGTACAAGACTGCTATGTAATCTATTCTTTTTAATTACTCAAAATCTTCATATTCTTTTTTTAATCTAGCAGAATATTCTTCCTTTGTCTCATCTGTATAAAGATATTTTTCAAGTGTTTGAGCACTACATCTATCTTCGTTAACATCATTTAATGTTTGTGTTGCAGCTTCTTCTCCAAATTCATCCAATAATTTACAAAATGTTGTTGCATCTAATTTATTCTTTTTTGCCATTTTTACTTTCCTTTCTCTAATTTATTGACATAATTTGTTCTTTAATACATTTTTCTATAAGCTCTTATAATCTATTTTCTAATGTGAGTACCCATCTGATAACCCCTAGGCGTTTTCCTATCGTCTAGCTATAGCGTATTTACCGGATTTACTAGCTGTTTATTGACTTTCTTAATGCTAAATTATTAGACGGGGAGTCATGTGGGTACTCACATTTTCTAAAAGGTCTTGAGGATATTTCCCTCCTACTTCAACAAGTTCATCTGTATGTTCGGTAATATATTCTTCCACAGGATGCCATGCTTTTTTGAATGCGAAGAATAGTTTTCCATCAATCTCTTTTGTAGGACATGTGTATCTTCTGCCACCGGATAGAACTTGACACCACTTAAGAATTTTATTACCTCCAAGAACTAGCATACGGTTTCCTCCTAATCATTCATACTTCTGAAATCTCTTGTTCATCATCTACACCTTCTTCAGATGTGTTTTTAGCATCGTACTCTTTAATCTCTTCGATTAACTCTTTTTTAATTTCTTCAATTTCTTCATTTTTCTTATATTTTCGTGCTTTAAATATATTGATTATTTTTATAGTTCCTGCTGTTAGTAATGAAGCACCTACAGTTGTAATTCCAATCCAAGGTAACATTTCGTTTCTTCCAGCTTTTCTACTTTCTTTTTCTATTAATTCAACATATTTTTCAGGACCACCAACAGCCTTGGCTGCTTTTGACAATTCTGCGTAATTCCATTTTTCCATACTATTCATTTCTCCTTAATCTTCTACCTCATTGAAATCTTTGTATCCTCCAAAAACTGCTATTGCATCTGCGATAAAATCACATCCTTCTTTTCCGAAGTTCTGCATATTCATACGTGAAACATCACCACACTTATAACTAGAAGATTCGAATCTAACAAACTGGTTAAATGACATTTCTTCGTATACAGGTATGCGACTCTTTTTGCTTTCATACATCATTTTAACTAGAAGTTGTACTTCTGGATGGCCTACTCCTAAATCTTTTCTTTTCGCAATTTCTCTTGGATACAGATACGACTCTATAAATGTATCTGGATGGTTTTGAAGCTTTTCCAACAAGAAAAAAATTTTTCCCAAATCACTTTTGTTAAAATCTTCAGGTGAAAAATTTAAATACTTATCTGCAACCTCCTGAAAAAACTTATCTTCTTCGCTATTGTTTATATTCCATTCATTTAATGATTTCTCATAAAACTCATCAAACTTAACACTACCCATAACTTTAGGTCTTGAAGGAAATCTTCCGGTTGCTTTTATTGTCTTTGCATAACCAAGATGTCTATTAATCTTTTCTTTTTTTTCTTCTAATTCTTTAACTTTAATTTGAATAGAAGAGTCAAAGTCAAACTCTTCATCATTTGCTATTTTCTTAATCTCGGTTAAAGTATAACCCATTCCTTGAAGCACTCTTATTGTCCATATTCGATCTACATCTTCATCAGAATAATCACGATAACCTCCATTATTCTTTGGCATCAGACCTTTTTCCTCAAAAATTCTTAAGGCTTTTCTTGAAATGCCTAGATTATCTTCAATCCATTTAACTTTGTACCCCAAGCTATCACCTCCTACAAGCGCATTATAAAACTTTGCCCTTGGGACAAGTCAAGACTTTTCCTAAAGTTATTTTTAAAAATATGTATTGGCAGCCCTTTACAATCGACAAGGATGACGGAAGCGCTAAAATGGTTGGAAATAAGGGCTCGGACAACTAAATATTGTCCGAGCCTAAAATCAGCTATAAACTGTTTTGGGGTGTATGCCGGCCCTTAAATTCTTGGAGAGCAAATTCACCTAACCCCATCCAAATTTATTGCGCCTAGTTAAGCATGGGTTTTAAAATCCGCTTTTGATTCTATCTATATCTTTCTTATCGCCACTAGCTAACCAAACCATATAATCCGGATAATTTGTGTCTTTAAGTGCTTTTATTTCTTGTTTTACACCATCTGCATCTATATTATATCCCTGAATCCATGTTCGGTATTTAGCGGGATATTTGATACTTTTTAATTGTTCGTCACTGATCTTAGTGAATGCATATAAAGTATCGTATGGCTTTTCAACAGGATCATCAATGTTAAAGCTTCCATTTGAAAAGTGATCTAAATAAGGCATAGGACAAATGATATCAACGACATTGGCGATGGCTGGAAGAAATTGTCCAATATCTTGATCATCGCAAGCTACAATAGGCCACGCGAACATATCGGCTGCAACATAAACGTGTTTTGGGGATAATTCTTCTTTTGCGTATTGAAGAAAACCTTGGATGGCGGCTACTTTACTTTCTTTATATGTATTGTGAAAGTTTAGTTTTGAGTTTGCGCTTGCCGTTCCATCAGGAAAGCGAACATAATCAAACTGAATTTCATTAAAGCCTAGATCAGCACACTCTTTGGCAAGTTCTACATTATACATCCATGCTTTTCTAGAATACGCACTAGGCCAGTATTGATCGTTGTAGACAACTAAATTGCCATTATGATCTGTTAATGATTCTTTTGGGTTTTCCATCGCAAAAACAGCATCTTTAAAAGTAACGATACGACTTACACAATAGAATCCCTTCTTTTTGTATTCTTTAATGATTTTTGTTAAGTCTTTTTTTGAAATCATCGCATTATTTGTTGCTTGACTAGGATCTGATAAATAATCCTTACATACATCACTCGCATATAAAACTGAGCCTTCATCATTCTTTGTTTCGACAATAATCGTATTGATGTTCTTTAACTTTTCAATATATTTTTGATTGTTGATGAAATTGTCCATTGATACGTGGACGGACTTAACATGTTTAGGCATCAAATTTTCTTTATATATTTCTTTTTTGATAGGCTTGTAGTCAATTTGTGATGCATAGGCATCTTTAGAATATCCATCTTTGTAGTAATCATCCCAATATGTCGAATAAGATATGGCTTGATCATACTTTTTTAATGCTAATTTTTTTGATGATTCCACATATGCACCACTTAAGTAATAGGTTTTGTTCTGCTTTTTGACTTTGTACCAACGCATTTGGCCTGTGTCTTTATCCCAGTCTTTTTGATCGATGGATTCTACTTTTACTTTTTCACCTTTCTTGACAATCACTTTACTTAGTGTGCCACCTTTTTCTTCTCTTAAGTTTACCAGTCTTCGACAATAGACATAATCTAAGTGAGTAGCTTCATCAAAACTATTTGCGAGATTTGAATTCTTAACTTTCAATTTATCATGATTGTAAATGATAATACTTGAATGCTCTTGTTTTTGATGAACTTTTACTTTTGTACCTTTAGGAATTTTAATTTTTTCGATTACAGCTTCACCATCTTCTAAATGTGCTTTTTCTACCGTTAGCTTATTGGTATCGCATTTAATATATCGAGTAGGGTGGAGTGAGTTTGCGGCTAAGGTAAGTAAAAATAAAAAAGCCACGATTATCATTGGAAGAATGAACATTTGTTTACTTTTCATGTAATCACCAATAGAATCGTAGCATAATTCATTTAATTGTCAATTTTCAGAGCGCTTTTTGGGATGATTTCCATCGAATCAAACCAATGTTTAATAGAATTAGGGATAAAGCACCAAAAGTATCAATGCATATGTCTGTAATCTGTGGGCTTCTTCCTGAGACAAAAGATTGATGCCATTCATCACTGCAAGCATATAGAATGCATGTAACCAAAGCGTATAGTGCAGAGTGTTTCACACCATAGTTCTCATACATATAGAATGTATTGAATCCAAGCATGGCATAAATTGTAAAATGTGCGAGTTTACGAACGATATGCATTGAGAATGGTAAAAATTGTAAAAACCAGGCACTTGTTTGTGTGGATTGTTCTGCATTTTGACTGGAAAAATAAAAGATCAGTAGCATGTTACAGATTGTAAAAATGGTAAAAATGTGTTTTTTCAATTCGAAAACTCCTTTTGTTGAATAAATAAAGCGTAGTCCGCCTTTTTGTAGTCGGATTCTTTGAAAGAGTGGCGAACATAAACAAAATGATAATCGAATGCGTTGGACATGTCAAAATCATCTAAAATAATATAACTTGTCACATTGTTTTCATTAATAAATTCTTGAATAGCTTTTGTGCGTGGACTAATCAAAGTGGTAACGGATTTAACATATTTTCCTAAATCAAAGATGTCAAACATGGCCTGAAGTTGTTCTAATGAATAGACTATTCTCCATGAGCTTGTGATGATGATTTGAGCATCATATTTTTCAATGAGTTGCTTTAAAAGTTGAATACTTTCTTTTGAAAAACAATAATAAACTTGATTGACTAAATATGCGTTTAGTGTGGCAATTTTTGGGTGGTTCAATTTTTTTGCCAGGACATCTGGTAAATTGTAATCGAGACAATAAGAATTATTTTTACGACTCGGATTGATTACTCCATCGATATCTAAAAATATACATGGTTTCATATGTGTTCCTCCTTTTATTATGATAGTCAAAATTGTACTCAAGTTCAAATGTTGGTATAATTTACAAAAAGGATGTGTGATTATGGAAAATAAAATTGTTCTTGTGACAGGAATGTCAGGGGCCGGAAAATCAAGTGCAATGAATGCTCTAGAAGATTTGGGCTATTATTGTATGGATAATTTTCCTAAGGAATTGTTGGATAATTTAGAAGACTTACTAAGAAAAGATGAGTCTCATTATAAAAATGTAGCACTTAGTGTGAGTGCTATTGATTACCAGGCTTTTGTGAGCTACTTTGAAAATATTAACCGCGATCTTCAAATCTTGTTTTTAGATTGCAGCGATGAAGAATTGTTGTTACGTTATCGCTTTACAAGAAGACAACATCCAATGATCGTGAATCATTTGGCTACAACATTAGAAGATGCGATTGAAGTAGAACGTGATTTTTTGGATCATCTACAAGAGAATTCACAGAATACGATTCATATTGATACGACAAAATTAAGTACTTCTGCTTTGGCAAGTCGTGTTTTACACCGTTTTAAAAGTGCTCAAAGAAGCGTGTTTACAGTCACATTCCAATCTTTTGGATTTAAACATGGAGTACCATTAGATGCAGATATGGTCATTGATGTTCGTTTCTTGCCAAACCCATTTTATGATCCATTGCTTCGAGATAAAACAGGAAATCAAAAAGAAGTATATGACTATGTAATGGATAAACCAGAAACACAAGAGTTTATTGTGAAACTAAAGGATTATTGCGATTTTGTGTTCTCACAATATGAGAAACAGAACAAGTCTCATATGATTGTTGCGATTGGATGTACAGGTGGTCAACATCGTTCGGTTTCGATTTGTAACTGGTTGTATGATGAATATAAAGATACATATCGTTGTTTTAAATCGCACCGTGATATTGGAGTTGACGAAGAATGAAAAAAATAGTCGTAATTGGTGGAGGTACAGGTCTTTCAAGCATGTTAAAGGGTATGAAACGTTTGGAAGATGTTGATTTAACGGCCATTGTTACAGTAGCCGACGATGGTGGCAGTACGGGACGAATTCGTGATATTTACAATATTCCTGCAGTTGGAGATATTCGACATGTTTTATGTGCTATGGCCGATGAAGAAGATGAAGGCTTTTTCTCTGATTTGCTGAATTATCGTTTTGAAGGAAGCGAAGATGTAGGTGGTCATAATTTAGGAAACTTGATTTTCTTGGCAATGATCAATACTACAGGCTCATTTATGGGAGCTATTGAATCAATTTCAAGAGTATTAAATGTGAAGGGGAATATTCTTCCTAGTACATTGGATGTTGTTACATTATATGCAATGATGAAAGATGGCACGCTGGTTCGTGGAGAAAAAAATATTCCAACGGTATACAACAGTATCGATCATGTTTTTTATCAGAAGTATGTGCATGCATATAAACCGGCTATTGAAGCTATTAAAAATGCGGATTTGATTATTTATGGAATTGGATCTTTATATACTTCAATTATGCCGAATCTAATTATTTCGGATATTTCGAAAGCTATTGAAAAGAACCCTTGTAAGAAAATCTATTTTTGTAATGCCATGTCTCAGCCTGGAGAAACAGATGGATATACGGTTCAGGATCATATTCATGCAATTGAAAAACATTCATTTAAACATCCAGTAGATTTAGTGGTGGTTAACCAGTCGATGTTACCTAAGGAAGTTTTAGACATGTATGCTTCACAAAATAGTTATCCAATTTGTATTGGAAATGAAGCAACAGACTATGATATTATACAAAGAGATTTGTTGGCGTTGGATACAAAAGGTCGTATTCGTCATAATCCAATGGCTGTCAAAGAAGTTGTAGAAGAATTGATCAAGGGGGTATAGACTTGTCCTTTACATCTGAAATTAAAAAAGAAATTTGTAAAGAAGAAATCGATGCTCAAATGATGAAGGCACAATTATGTGCCCTTTTTCAAATGCGAGCAAGTTTACATATGAATTGGCAGGGCATGTATTTGTCGTTTCAAACTGAAAATGCAACAATTGCCAAACATGTTTTTCAAATCATGAAAACGTTATATGATGTCGATCCTCGTCTTTCTGTGTTGAAAAAAATGCAGTTAAAGAAAAATAACATTTATCGCATTCAAGTGTTTGATAAAGCTCAAGAAATATTGGAAGATCTTCAGATTTTAACTGATTCAGGTTTGCGTTATACACCAAGCGTAAAAATGGTTCGTTCTGAAAAGATGGCTAGAGCTTATTTGCAAGGGTGTTTTTTGGCTAGTGGCAGTATCAACTCACCAAAATCGAGTAATTATCATCTAGAAATGTCGAGTCAGGAAAAAGATTTAGCGTTAAGTGTTCAAAAATTAATGCAGCGTTTTTATTTGCCGGCAAAAGTCATCGAAAGAAAAAGCGTTTATGTGGTATATATAAAAGCTGGAGATAAAATTGCAGACTTCTTACGTTTATGTAATGCTTCGAATGCGTTGTTTGAATTTGAGGATTCTAGAATTCAAAGAGATTTCTATAATCAGATCACGCGCCTCGATAATTGTGAGGTTGCCAATGAGGTAAAGAGTTTAAAGGCTGCCAAATCGCAGTTAGAGGCTATTGAGTTTTTGGAGAGTCATGCTAAAAATATTGTGATTCCAGAAAAAATTATGCATGCGATGCAAATTCGCAAGATGTATCCGGAGGCTAATCTAAATGAATTGTGTTTAGAGTGTAAAAATGAATTTGGTGAAGATATTTCAAAATCTGGAATGAAGCATCGCTTAGCGAAAGTGAAGCAGATGGCTTCAGAATTAAAGGAGGAATTGGATGCTTAAAAAAATAGGAATTATAAGCTTATCATTCTTATTGTGTGCATGTTCCTTGGGGGTTCAATTAAAAAAGTCAATGTTCACGATTGAACTTGGAAAAGATATTTATGCCAATCCAACTTTGTATTTAAAGAATGCGACTTTTTCATCTCGTTTAAAAGTTGTTTCAAAAAGTGTTGGGGTAGATAAGAAAAATAATCGCTTTATGACATCTGGAATGGATTATTTGCTTGTTGGTGAATATGACTTTGCGATTGTGGATGGGAGTAAAGAGTATCCTTTTGTGATAAAAGTTAAAGATACAACGGCTCCAGTATGTGCAAGTGAAGTGGGTCAAATCACAATTGGGGTTGGACAGAATGTTGATTGGAATTCCTACTTTCATGCGACAGATTTATCGGGAGTTACTTTTGAAGCCAATGTTGATACGTCCACTGCATCCACACAGGATGTACAAGTAAAAATCAGTGATCGTTTTGGAAATTCAGTCACGAAAAATGTAAGTGTGGTCGTTCAATAATGAAAAAGGCAGATAAAATTCTGATCGTATGCATTATGATCGTAGCGGTAGTACTATGTGTTCCTTTGTTTTTTAGTAAAAATGAAAATGTGTATGCGAGTGTATATGTTAAGGAAAAACAAGTTTTACGTATAGATTTATCAAAAGATAAAACGTATGTCGTAAATGGAAAGCTTGGAAAAGTGCATATTGAGGTTAAACAGAAAAAAGTGCGTGTTACACAAGAAAAGAGTCCACATCATTATTGTTCGAAACAAGGTTATGTTTCGGATGCCAATGTTCCCATTGTATGTTTGCCCAATGAGACAGTGGTAAAAATTGAAAAAGAAGCTAGTCAGGATACGGTGATACAATGAGGGTCAAGAAAAGTGTAATTTTAGCTTTCTTGGTTGCGGTCGGTATATTGTTGCAGCTTTTAGAAAGTTTTGTAGGTATATTTATGATTGTTCCTGGATATAAGATTGGCTTGGCAAATATTGCTGGCTTATTTGCACTTTATATGTATGATGAAAAATCATTGGCTTATGTATCGTTGCTTCGTATCATTTTGTCAAGCTTAATGCAGGGAATGTTATTTTCTGTTTCGTTTTGGCTTTCGTTAAGCGGTGGTATTTTGGCTTGTATTGCGATGATCTTAGCGTATCGAAGTAAGGCGTTTTCGATTTATGGCGTAAGTATACTTGGAGCTAGCTTTCATAATATAGGACAAGTAATCGCAATTACTTGGATTTACCAACAGTATTTTATGCAGTTGTTTTTACCAATTCTTTTGGCATTGTCCATTGTGAGTGGTATATTAATAGCGGTAGTATGTAGAAAGGTTTTAGACCGATTAAGTGGAGGAAATTATGGAAAAATATAGTTATACACCAAAGGGTGTTTGTAGTCGTCAATTTAATTTTGAAATTGAAGATGGAATTATTAAAAGTTTTGAGGCCATTGGTGGATGCAATGGAAATTTAAAGGGAATTGGATGTTTATTGAAGGGAAGAAGTGTAGATGAAGTTATCGATACTTTGACTGGAGTAACATGTGGAAATAAGCCAACATCTTGTCCAGATCAAATCGCATGTGCGCTTAAGGCATATCGTGGCTGATCATTTTCTTGGGGCTTTAAAGGAAATTGAAAGACGTGCTGAAAATAACATTCTTGTATTTTCAGATGTATTAACAGAACGTTTAGAAGTCATTGCACAAAATATGGTTGGAAAATCAATTTCGGATAATGATTATTTAAAGTTGTTGGAATTGTATTATAAAAAGTTTTCGAAAGACGAAAATAAGCAGGCCATGTTGTTTTGTCTTTTAAGAATGCAGGAAGTTGTATTTTATAAAGAACATAAAGAGAATCAGGATGATTTAAGTAAGATGGAATTTAATGAGGAATATGATTCTATCACGAAAGCTTTTCTATTTAGAAAAAGAGATTATTATCAGATTACACTGAAAAATATATTTCAACGATTTATCTTATTAGACACACTTGCGTATATTGTGTTTTTACTTGTGTTTGTTCTTTTGATTCACATTTCTTTTAGGGTTTCATTTATTTTACTAGTAATTTTGTGGGCGCTTGTATTGTTTTTCGCGAAAAAGAAGGGTGTTCCTTATTTTTATAATTCAAGAATTCAAACACTTCTTCAAGATGTGGATTCAACATTGTTGCAGGTGGATCAAGCAATTTTGGTAATCCACAATTAGATAGGGTCGACTAAAA
>OGRM01000905.1_pt1 | contig 22156 bp, 26 predicted proteins | sample 1553491 | NCBI WGS metagenome assembly OGRM01 (sample SAMEA2580110, study PRJEB22360) | human gut metagenome | biome: human gut; feature: human-associated habitat; material: faeces | place: Denmark | collected 2008/2010
CTGCTGCTCCGGGATGGGAGAATGATCTCCATTGACTGCACTGGGGTCGAGGATGCGCTGGATGTTACCATGGCACAGCAAACCGAACTTGACTACCTCATCTACAATGACCCGCTGACGTATGCAGACCTGATTCTGAACGGCGAGCCAGAGGAGTATTTGAAGAACGTGGTGGGAAGTCATGGATTAGAAGATTAAGGATGAAAGCACCACTATCGCCACGAAAGATGATAGTGGTGCTTTTGTTTAATCGAATTTTAATTGAACATTCGCTTGCGTTTGGAACAATCCCAAAAATCAGCTTTCTGTAATTGTGGGAAAATGGATTGACAATATGTCGATAATATGATATATTATCTGTACCCGATTTTAATTTTACTTGGGGTGTTGATATATGACTTATGAATATATTCCAAAGCTTATACGTGCTGCACTTAATAATGATAGAAAAAATGTAGAAGCCATCGCACTTTTGATGGGACGAAAGCTTAGAAGGGAAGATCCGGGGATATCAGAAGAAATTATGCGTGCACTTGCCTGTGTCAACACAGGTGCTAGTGTGATGCGCAGTATTGATATTTCCCCATTGCCAGTAGACAAAGAAACACGAAATCAACTTGCCAAAGTCGATGAACCGTTAAAAATCGAAGCTCCGATTTTACAGGCAGATGTCTATAACCAGTTAAACGAATTTTTAAGAGAAAGACAATTAATCGATAAATTTTTAGAGCAAGATATTATACCGCCTAATAGCATTTTGCTTTATGGAAAACCCGGTGTGGGAAAAACATATATAGCAAAGTGGCTCTCATATATGTTAAATATGCCCCTTGTGACTTTGGATCTTGCTAGTGCAATTTCAAGTTATTTGGGAAGAAGCGGACAGAATATCAAAAGTTTGTTTGAGTTCACTAAATCTCAAAATGTTATATTGTTTTTGGATGAAATAGATGCAATCGCCAAAAAAAGAGACGATGCTTCTGATCTTGGAGAGCTAAAGAGATTGGTGAATGTGCTTTTAAAAGAATTGGAAGATTGTCCAGTTACATGCGTGATAATTGGTGCAACCAACCATCCCGAATTATTAGACAGAGCAATTTGGAGGAGATTTGATCGCGAAATAAATGTTTCTATGCCGGCTTTAGATCAACGCAAAGAACTTCTGCTGCGAGGCCTTGGATCATATGGATCTGAAATCAGCAAAAATGTATTTGACATTCTTCTTAAAGGAACACAAGATTTTTCTGCTGCGGATATATGTAAAATGTGTGAACATATAAAGAGAAAGGCTGTTTTATATCCAGAAAAAAACTTTTCTATATGTGCCTTAATGGAATATTGTGAACTTATGCATCCTCAAAAAAAAGAGGAAAAAATCAAAATCTGCAAGTTGCTAAAATCTTGTGGAGAGTGCGAATCTTTGAAATCGATTTCGGAAATAACAGGTATTCCGACATCATCAGTTGATCGATATTTAAAGGAGAATATATGAGTGGCTTTGAAAAACACCCCATTTTAGCAAATGGCGAATATTATATTACACCGCTCGAAAAAAGAATTGGTGGTGGAAATATTACGCGTCCACATGAATACTTTGAGGCCAAACAGCGGTTGCTTTCGAATATTGATTCTATTCAAGCAGAAATTGAAAAAGAAAAGGAAATATTTGTAAAAGAAAAAGTTGTTTGCGTCCGCCTAGAGCCAAAGTATGAGGCAAAGTCATATGTTCCAACATCATTGATTTCAGAAAGCCATATGAAATTGATTGGCGGAAGAAAATATTCTGCAGATGATACGGAACAATCAAAGGCCAAGATGTATTTCTTGAGAGCAACAAATGCAGAACTGGAAGATTTAAAAACAAAGTTTAGTACATCAGAAAAAGATGGAGTGAAAAGTTGGCGCGAGCAAATTTGTACGATAAAAAGTATAGATTTTCTTTCCCCTTCCGAGAAAACGATGGGATTTCCAGATGATTGGGAAGAAGGAGTTGTTGAAATCGTTCTGCATCCATTAGGATCCGATTATAAAGAGGCAATTAAAGGCTTTTTCAGGCTCACAAACTTAAATCACAAGAATGTTGCTGTTCGCAGTTACGATGATGGACTGACATTTTTATGCGCTCGAATGAACAAAACTTCTATTGAATCGGTTCAAAAATACAATCCACTGCGAAGCATCAAACCTCTTGATGATGACTGGGACGAACTGTTTCTTCGCAGGAGCTCAATCGTTGCACCTGCACCTCAACCGCCAGAACAAATTATAAAGCCTTTTGTGAAAATTGGTGTTTTTGATGGTGGAGTAAAGAGCGGAACGCCATTGCTTGATCCGTATGTAGTAAGCCATGATATGGTAGGTACTAAGGCTACTGAAAGATTTCTTGATCATGGATCAGGAGTATGCGGAGCAGTACTATATGGGACTAATCTCCGAGGAAAAACAGAAAGCGATCACGTTGATAATCCGTCTGTTTCAATTGAATCGTTTCGAGTATTTCCGACGGTTCCCGATTCTGAGCCGACCAAAAATTATCAAATGTATTCAACCATCGACATAATAGAGAGGGTCGTTTCTGAAAGAAGTGATATAAAAATTTACAATGTGTCTTTTGGTCCGAAAGGAGCTATTTTAGATGACGATATAAATCGCTTTACATATGTGTGCGATAAATTGAGTTATGACGCTCCTGATGGCATAAATCCGCTGTTTTGTATTGCTGCAGGTAATGATGGAAACTTGGAAAAGCCTTTAAATCGAATTCAATCTCCTGCTGATATGGTTAATGGGTTGGGGATAGGCGCATACAGCATTTCGTTCCTCGGAGATAAATATAGAAGTAGTTATAGTTGCATTGGTCCTGGACGAGAGGGTGCAAAAATAAAACCTGATTTACTGGAATTTGGCGGCGATACGTCTATGCCTTTTATTACAACAAAAAGTGGGGCAGAATTGATGGGTGAACAAGGAACCAGCTTTGCTTCACCAGTTGTAGCTGGAAAGATCGGAAAGTTAATGGCAGCATCTCCCCAGATACATCCTCATATGGCACGAGCCCTATTGATTCATCATGCAACGCCAGATGAATCGATTTCACAGGATGAACAAGGTTTTGGATTCTGTCCTAATGATGTTACGGAGGTTTTAAACTGTTCGGATAAAAAAGTTACGATCCTATACGAGGGGGAAATTTCATCAGCAACTACTGCAAAATTGCCAATATTTCTCCCAGATGTTAGCACAACTCACGGAATGGCTCATCTCACTTGGACGATTTGTACCGTTGTAAATCCAAACGTCAATGATTCTGATGCATATACAAATAATTGTATTGAAGATACTTTTTATCCAAATGAAATGAAATTTAATTTTAGAGGCCCTAAAAAGACCGAGCAGTTAAATTTGCTAAAATCAGAGGATATTCAAAGAGCAAAAGAGCTCTTTGGTTTGGGATATCAAAAGTCAGAATTACCTGTTTCTAGATCGGCTAAGCCGTGTTTTGCAGAGGCGGACCTTAGAAGTAATGACTATAAATGGGATACTGTTATTCGAAAGGAAATTTCTATGCGGTGCAGTTCCCTTTTGAGTCCTTTTCTTTCGTTACACGCAATCGGGCGAGATGACTATGAGCGTGAAAAAATAAAGTATTTTGTAGTAATAACTGTTAGGTTTTTATACAAGGGCATAATTATAAAACACAACAAAACCGAGCCAACCTACACTAAAACGTCGCTATTTCTTTGTGAAAAGCGACGTTTTTTTATGGCCCGGACTGAGAAAGGAGTGGTGGCAACCATATAATCTAAAAAAGAAAGGGGGAAGTTTTTTCGTTAGCCAGGCTGAGAGGTCTGGCTTTTTTTCATTTCAAAACAAGGAGGTTAGCGAATGGCAGATGACAAACTGAAAGCAGGCCCGGAGTCCCCTGGCGAGGGCTCTGTTGGGGATGCTCAAACTGTGACGAAGCCCCCTGTCCCGGAAACGGTAGAGGAGCCCGCAGCTGGCACCGGCCCGGTACGCCAGCCGGAACAGTCTGTTACCCCTGGAATGGGCGGGGATGTTCCAGCCCAGCCTGCGCCGCAGGTTGAAGCTGATAAGGTGGAAAAATCCCCCGACCAGGATAAAAAAGTGGAACCGGAGGAAAAGACGGCAAAACGCCGGGGCCGTCCCCCCAAGGAGCAGGATTCTCCCCAGGGGGACAAACCGGAAAAGGGGCCGGAGCCCCGCACAGGCCGCCCGGCCAAGGCTGACAAGGCGGCCCGTGGCGAGTCCCCGTCCCCAGCTCTGGACAAAGTGTCCAGAGGTAAGGAACAAGAGCTTACCCCCGCCCAGCGCGGAGGAAAAACACGCCGGGAACGCAATCAAAATGTGAAAGATTTTTTGGCGGGCAAGCGTGAAACTCCCTTTGCCGATGGTAAGCAGCCGCCTAAATCCACTAAGGGCGCCCCGGTCAAGGAGGCGGAGGCCCCCGCCCCGGAGATCAGGCTGCCGCCTACGCCGGAGGTGCCGCCCCGCCCGGTGGAGCAGGGAAAAATCGTCTATTTGAAGCTGTCAGAGCTTCATCCATTCCATACCTTGCGGGATCACCCCTTTAAGGTGCAGGACGATAAGGCGATGGACGATCTGGTGGGAACGATCAAGGAACACGGCATAATGACCCCCGCTACCGTCCGCCCGGAAAAGGACGGCAAGGGCTATGAGATCATCGCGGGCCACCGCCGCTGTCATGGTGGTGAACGGGCTGGACTGGATGAAATTCCCTGCATTGTCCGCGAGATGACCGATCTTGAGGCTGTCCGTGAAATGAAGAACAGCAACAAGCAGCGGGGCGACCCTCTCCCCAGCGAATTGGCAAAGCTCCTGGATTTGGAGCTGGAGGCCATCAAGCGCCAGGGGGCCCGGCCCAAAAATGACAAGGAGGCGGAGGCCCTGGGCAAGCTCTCGGTGGAGATCGTGGGCAAGGAGCACGATATGAACTATAAAAAGGTGCTCCGCTATGTTCGCCTTAACCATCTTGTCCCGGAGCTTCTGGAAAAGGTGGACGCAAAAAGCATGGGCTTTATGCCTGCTGTGGAGCTGTCGTATATCAAGCCGGAAAACCAGCGGCTGATCGCCGTGTCCATTGATGGGGAGCAGTCCTCCCCCTCGGTCAAACAGGCAAAACGGCTCCGGGAGCTTGACCAGGAGGGCCTGCTCAACGGCGATGTCATTGACGGTATTTTGAGCGAAGAAAAAAGGGAGGTTGACAACGTGATCATCAGTACCGACGAACTCAACAAGTATTTCGGCAAGGAGGTCACTCCTGCCAAAATGAAGGAGCAGATCATGGCCCTGCTGGACGAGTGGAAAGAGAAACAGCCGCCCGAACTGGCAAAGCCGGAGAAGAAAAACGAGCTCGACAAGTGACCGGGCCCCGCTTCTGGACACTTTGTCCAGAGGTACGCGCCCTGCGCTTGGGATGGGCTCTGCGGTGATATATCCCCCGTCGCCGGGGTTTATGCTGCACAGCCGGGAGTGGGCCGTCAAGGGGCGGAACGCCCGCCGCATTTTGCGGTGGCCTGCCCTTTACGGTCTGCCCCGGCTGTGCTATTTCCCCGGCAAGCGGCGGGGGTATATCCTCCAGAGCCGCCCCCTTTCCCAAGACTGGGAAAGGGCGTGGGGTTTGGGTTGAACTTTCTTATTAAAATATCGGAGGTATGAACGATGAAACGACCCCTTGCTTATATCACCGCTGCATGGCTCGGCGGCGATAGCGAAAACGCAGAACTGGCGGCGCAGTATTGCCGCACCGTGTATGAGGCAGGCTTTTCTCCTATTTGCCCGACCCTGTACTTGCCCCTGTTTCTCAATGATGCTGTTCCCGAGGAGCATAAAAGCGGCATCGACATGAGCCGTGACCTGCTCCGCCGTTCTCATGTGCTGGTTGTCTGCGGGCACAGTATGACCGAATCCATGAAAAATGATATTGCCGTGGCCCAGCGGCTGGGAATTACGGCAACAACCCTTGAGGGTATCCTGACCGTCAAGGGGCAGGGCCGTCGCTGATGGCGACCCTGTTTGAAGCCTACGTTACCAACGCCGGAAAGTACAGCGAGGGCCAGCTTGTGGGTGAAACACTGAAATTTCCCACAACCGCCCAGGAGGTGGAGGCTCTCTTGAAACGGATCGGCGTGGATGGTGTCCGCTATCAGGAAATTTTTATTACCTCTTTCGATGGGGATGTGCTGGGGCTCTATGACCATTTGAGCGAGTATGAAAATCTGGACGAGCTTAATCATCTGGCCTGCCTGCTTTCCGAGCTTACCTCATCGGAGCTGGAAACACTGGAGGCCGTCCTCGACAGCGGCGATCACTGTTCTTCGGTGCGGGACATCATCAATCTGACACAAAATCTGGACTGTTACGGCTTTTACCCCGGCGTATCCGATGAGGAAACGCTGGGGCGTATTTATGTGGACGATCTGGAAATGTTGGATGTGCCGGATCAGGTAAAACCGTATTTCGATTATGAGGCGTATGGCCGGGATGCCTGCATCCACGAAAACGGCCATTTTGCCCCGGGCGGCTATGTTGTCAAAGAAAGCGATCATTTCGTGGAAGTGTATCACGGCTTGCAGGATATTCCCAAGGAGCATAAGGTATTCTCTTTCCCGAAGCTCTCTATCCGGGAGCAAATGGCCGCTTATCAGGAAATCATAGACGGTTCTTCTTTGGAGGGCTACCGTCAAATGCAGAAAAAAGACCGTGGGGATCGGTGATGGCACTTCGAGACAAATTGTCCCAAGGAAGGAGGCGGTGTAACTGATTGATGAAGATATTTCCCGGCGCACGATAGCCATATCTGTAAAAACAACCAAGCTGACGGCGCGGGGACTGGCGTATGTGCTGGGCATGGTGGGCCGGAAGATCCGCAAGGCATACCGTGGGCGGCAAGTACCGCATGGCAAACAAAGTGTGCGAAAGCTCATGGCCCACGGCACAGCCACAAACAGCATTGAGCTATCCGGGGATGCCAAGTCCTTTGACCGCGTGGCCCGGAAATGGAATGTGGACTATGCGTTCTATAAAACCGGGCCGGACAAATACCTGCTGTTTTTCAAGGCTGGACAGGCAGACGCAATGACCGCCTGCTTTTCTGAGTATTCCCGGAAAGTGTTAAGCAAAGCAAAATCGAACCGTGTTCCCATCCGAGAACAACTGCAACAGGCGGCGGATCAGCTTTCTAAAGAAAAGCCGAAACAGAAAGAACGTGCAAAGGAGGTGGCCCATGAGGACAGATAAGATTAGAAAATATCTCATTCCAAACATTCCCTATCTGTTCATCCTGTGGGCGTTCCTCAAGCTGGGAACGGCCTACCGGCTGGCGGCGGGCAACGATTTTGCACATAAGCTCATCGGGCTGGGCCAGACGATTGGCCCGGCCTTTGCTGACTTTGCACCCGGTCTTGCTCCGCTGGATTGGCTTGTCGGTATTGTAGGCGCAGTTGGTTTCCGGCTGCTGATCTATTTCAAAAGCAAGAACGCTAAGAAGTTTCGGCGGGATGCAGAATACGGCAGCGCCCGATGGGGAACGGAAAAAGACATCAAACCGTTTGTCGATCCGAAGTTTGAAAACAACGTGATTTTGACCGGGACGGAGTTTCTCACGATGAACACCCGCCCTAAAATCCCCGCAAATGCCCGAAACCTGAATTGCTGTATTATCGGCTCATCCGGCTCCGGCAAAACCCGCTTCTGGCTTACGCCCCAGCTTTTACAGGCTCATTCCTCTTATGTGGTGGTCGATCCCAAAGGTAGTGTGCTGGGACAGGTCGGGGCTTTCCTGCAAAAACGCGGGTCAATTATGTTGCTTTGGGAAAACGTATTGGTTATTTCAGAATGCAGTGTGGCAATATCACCCAGGAAGCCTTAGCCTCTAAAATCAATCGCAGTCGTGAATTTCTGGCCAAAATTGAAAAAGGCACAGAACACCCCAGCGTTGCCACTCTGGTCGATATTGCCGACGCCCTCTGCATTTCCGTTGATGATTTGTTGATAGACAGTCTTCACTATTCCGTTTCAACTTCCAACACCGAATTGCATCGTCTGTTATTGGACTGCAACGAAACTGAGCAGGAAATCATTATCCGCACGGCGAAGGAGTTAAAGGCCACTCTTGTCAGCCTAGGAATTTAACATCCATCCGTATTAAAATCACAAAATAAAAAGGCCCGCATAAGCCGCAGACGCACCCTCGAATCATCTTGGGTGCTGTCTGTGGTTTATGCGGGTTTGCCTAATTCATTTCGGAAATGTTACATAAACTCCTTTTACAATTTCTCTTGCCTCTATACCGTCTTGTTCATCCTCCATCAAAATATTGATTTTTTCTCTGCTCAACCTTGTAATTATATATCCATCATCGCATTTATACGTTTTATAGCCATATACCATAAATACAGGACTCGTTTGCATACCATTACTAAAAATGAAAGTAATTCCTACAAACACAAAAATAATCGCTGCCATCCAAATTCCATAATCGGAAAATGCTGTAGGCAAAATCACTGTTAGTATATTAGCAGTTAAAAAGCCAAAATTCTCTATAACAGCATTTTCTTCCACTTTTTTCTTAATTCTCGTATTATTCCTTTGCCGCATAAACTGTCGGACATAAAAAAGTGAAAAAGCAATAAGTATAACTAAACCACACCACACAAATTTATTTTCGGAAAAAATCAAACTTGCTTTCTCCGCTATTGATTTACTTTCTATAGTTTTTACGCTTTTCCAGCCATTAAAAACACTCACACCAAGAAGAAAAACGTACACAATACAATACGAAGAAATATACAGCATCCATTTTGACAGGTTCGTCATCATTATCTATAAATATAGCCTCCTTGCATTATAAAGAATCTTCAGTTTTAGAAACGCCTATTCTCTCTGCCAAAAGTGATTTGAAGTAGGCATCTGACATCAGATTGACAATATGGTATAGCTGTGATTTTTCTCTGTAGATCAACTTTCCATTTTCGTCAAACTCAATATCCAGTCCAAGATCTTTCACAATTCCTTCCACTTTATCATAATTATCAAAGAATAGTGGCAGTCTTCCTTTACTCATGATATTAGTGAATCTCTTCATGATTCTAACATCTCTACTGCAATCATCCGCAAATTGTTCAATATTCACAAGTACACCTTGTGTCAAAATTGCTCCCATTGCTTCATCTGTTTTAGCTTTATACGCATCTCTATAGTTAAAAATTCTTTCCAAGGAGATATGGTTTAAAATCACTAATGAGTCTTCGCATAATACCATATCCACATCTTCATCAAGCCCAAGGAAGTCACTTTCCATTTCAACCAGTTCATCGTTAATAAAGTGTGTAAGTAATCCACTTCGAAGCTTTTTCATCTTAGAAAACTGGCGCAGAAGATATACGCATTTTCCTTCATATACAACTCTCAAACAGTAGAAACTCACTTTATCAATTTGAAGATTTTCTATTTCTTTACAGACTTTTCCATCATCAAGAGTTTTTACAAAAGTTCCTACATCTGTAACACTTTCCTTGTTGAGAATTTCAATTTCCTCATCTGCTACTCCAATAGGATTAAAATCCACCAAGCGATTTATTTTAAACTGGTTCTTCAACTTTGGAAGCACCATTTTCAAAATTTTCTTTTGAAGTTCAGCACTTATCATTGGCTGAAAAGATCGAAATCTCACGTCACTCATTAATTTTTGAACGAAGTAAAGACTCAATATATTTTCCGGTTCATTTGCAATAATCTTTTCGAAATAGTCTATATATTCTACGTTTGTCATATTTATCATCACCCGTTTCTCATAGATTTTTTATTTTACTAATGATAGTTGCTGTCACTTTTTCTTCACCATGCAGCGTTTCTTAAAGAACGAAATGCCATAGCAAAGAATCTGATCATAGTCGTCCTCATACTCCTTTGCGTACATCCTATCATCAATTTGCTGCAAAGCCGTATCGCACTCACTCTCCAGATTTTCCAATACCTTCGTGTACTTTGCTTCAAAGATTGCAACGCGAGCATTGATGGAATCGTAAACAACCACATCGCTTCGGCCTTCTCCATGCTCCTTGTTGGAGTCTACCATATATCCAGCACCTGTAAAAATGCCCGCAAGGAAAGCGTGATAGAAGTCTTCCCGATAGTCATGGTAGCTGATGGTACGCCGGAGCAATACATTCATCTCTTTCGTAATGCCATCGCTGTCACCGTTCCAGACCGCATCAAACAGCGCGTTTCGATTCCACTTCTTCGTACTGTCATCGAACCATTTGATGACTGTCGTTTCAAAAATCTCTTTGATTTCTGCATTCGGAATCATAAGGGCAACCATGCCATCCGGCAACTCACCCTTATAATCTTCTTCACGCGCCTTGGTTAAGTACCCTGTCAGGTACAGCGTACTCCAAAGATTGTCTTCTGAGGAATGCAGATAATCATAGGTCAGGTTTTCATCTACACGCTGAACGATGCAGCCACCAGCCATCAGCGTTTCAAGTTTATTTGTGATGGTACTGCCTGCATAGTCAATAAAGGAACGAATGATGGCATTATCGCTGGTGTTCTTCCAGTAGCTGATAGGCTTAGCTTTCGGATTGCGCTGCAGTTCCAGCATGTAATTCATTACGTCCCACGGGCAGTAAACATCAAAGGCTCCGAAATGGTATCCATCATACCATTTTTTGATGTTCTCAGCCTGCGTTGTCAAGTCAGCATCCTTTAGCAGCAGGTCGACCTCACTCTGTACAAATCCGAAATACTCGTTCAGCCGAGAATTTGTGATAGTATCCGATACAAAATTGTTGGTTCCTGTAAAGATACTCTCTTTCGCAATCTTCAAGCAACCTGTAACAACTGCAAAACGAAGGGCTTGATTGTCTTTCAGTGCTTGCATCAGGCCTTTCATGACATCGAGCATTTCATCATAATAACCGTTGTTGTTTGCTTTTGCTACGGGTACATCATACTCGTCTATAAGAAGAATTACAGGCTTTTCATAATAACTTTGCATCATCGTTGTCAAAAGCATAAGGCTGCTCTTAACTTCTTTTATGGAGCCACTGCCATGTGCAAGATGCTCAAACGCTGTTTTTTGGAACTCTGTAGCATTTTCACTATCAAGCAAATAAAGATGTTTATTGTACAAATCTGCTATCACCATTGTAAGCATATCGTATGCCCCGGTGAAATTCAGTCCATCTACTTGTCGAAATGAAACAAAAATTGTCGGATACTGGTTCATCCACTCAACGCACAATGCTTGGTTTTCTGTAATTTCCAGTCCCTCAAACAGTTTTCTGCTGTCTTTGCGGATGTCAAAGAAGTTTTCCAGCATACTCATGCCCAATGTCTTACCGAAGCGTCGGGGACGAGTGATAAGCGTTACTTTCGTTCCTGTTCTACTGAGCAGTTCTCCAATCAGTCCCGATTTATCAATATAGTAATACCCATTTTTTCGAATTTCTTCAAAGTCCGAAACTCCAACGGGAATATTCATTTCTTTCATCTCTGCTGCTCCTTTCGCGTAGCCATGCACAGACTTTTCCTTGCTCTTATGATACCATGAATCTCGTGTTCTTACAAGAAAAACTCTGCTTACAGCAGTGATTTCGACTACAACTCATTCTGCATAGCCTGCTAGCACATCTTCAAATGTAAAACGAATTTTCACACGCTCATCGTTGAAAACCTCAATGCGGTCAATAAAGGTTTCCACCACATTCTGTGATAAGCGCATCACATCGCCTGCTTCTTCTGCTGCACTTACGACAGTCTGCAAATTATCAGCATCTTTCCTTACTGGCAGGAAAATTTGATTTTTCTCGGCACGAAGTCGTTGAATCATTGAGCAAATTTCGCATCGGGACCATGATGGAATCGCTGGTCTTCCACGCAGATTGGCTGTCATAATTATCCGTCACTGCAATCAGCCGGACCCGCATGACCGGGAAAATACGTTCCAGATAACGCCCCACTTCAATGTAATTTCGTCCAAAGCGGGACAGGTCTTTCACCAGAACACAGTTGATGATTCCTTGTTCCAGTTCCCGAAACAGCCTTTGGAACGCAGGTCGTTCAAAGTTTGAGCCGGAGTAGCCATCGTCCACAAACTCATCCACGATGCACAGTTCCGGGTGGTCTGCAGTATAGGCTTCCAGCAAGGTACGCTGGTTTGCAATACTGTCGCTCTCTGTCTTATCGCCATCCTCACGAGATAAGCGTAAGTACAAGGCTGTACGGTATCGGGTTGTATTTTGCTGTGTTCTCTTCTGCAAATTTATATCCGGGTATAACAAAAGCCTTCCACCTCCTTAACGAATCGGCAATACTGTTCGTCAGAGAAGCGAAAGGCTCCACATTTTCTATGTAGAACAAGCCTACCGAGCAGGTTCTGCTCAGTTTGCACATTCCTATCTTCTTACCCGTAAACAGCTTACCAGAATCATCATCTTTTGTCTATCGCTTTATCGCATTAAAGTGTGAAATTTTTCTGCGTTTTTTTCAGCAGTTTGCCGAAAGCTTCTCTGCCTTTTCAGCTGGCAGACTGAAAGCACCTGCCAATGCGCTCAGACAGTGTGCTGCACCCTCTTGGTGCAAAATTCAGCTTTACAATAATTCCATTGTCCAGATAGCAGTAAGGATTTCAGACCTTATCCAGCAGCTTTTTCAGCCTTTCCTCTTGTGGCAATCCGTGTTCCACTGCATCCTGCTGCAGTTCCTGCAGTTCAGACTGTTCAATCGTGCGGATGTCCCGGTTCTTCATCTGGCGGATCTGCGCCAGCCAATTCATTGTACCGTTTTCTTTCAATTGCGTTCCTCCCATTCAGGCCAGAAGTGCTTTCAGCAAGTTCAATTTTGCCTGTCCTATATCCTTTCTCATGCTGGGGCCTGTGCAGGCAATCGGGGTACACAGTTCCAGCAGCCGGTCATAGATACGGGCGTGTGCGGTATTCTGCGGGTTCTTCAACTCCGTCAGGGTCAGGTTCGTGGTGACGATCAGTGGTTTTCGGCTGCGGTAACGGCTGTCGATAATGTTGTAAATCTGCTCCAGCACATATTCCGTGCCCCGCTCCATGCCGAAATCGTCAATGACAAGCAACGGATAGCCGCAGAGCCTGTCCACGACTTCATTTCGCCCGGAAAAGGCGTTATTCAGTTCATTCATGATTCGGGCAAAATTCGTCATGCAGACGGCCACTTCCTGTTCCATCAGGGCATTGGCAATGCAACCCGCCATAAAACTCTTGCCTGTACCGACACCGCCCCAGAGCAGCAGCCCCACATTCTTTTCCCGCATTTCCGGCCAGTGGGCCACATACCGCTGTGCCAGCTGCATCTGTGGATTTTGCCCGTGATCGTTTGCAAATGTCCAGTGCTGCATCGCCCAGTCGGTAAAGCCCTGCAGCTTCAGCCGCTGCACTTTCTCGTAATGCAGCCTTGCACGTTCTTCTTTCTCTTGCTTTTCCCTTGTAGCCTGCCTGCACCGGCATTCAGCCGGATGGCGGTCACGCCCAAACAGTTTTTTGCCGTTCGGAAAGAACGCTTCCTTGGGAGTTTTGCAGCTGCCGCAGTACAACAGCCCATCTTCTGCAACATAGTCCTGCGGTTCCACAGAGATTGTCATAAGCCTGTCCATCGCTGTCTGGATTGTTTCCGTCATAAACTTTCCTCCTTGTTGTAGGTATAGTCCGGGATACCTGCTCCCGGTTTCTGTTGTCTTTTCTTCCGTGCTGACCAGCTACGCAGGGTCGCCGCATGGTCTGCATACTTCCTGCCTGTAGACTGCATATAGATTGAAAGGTCATCAATCAGGGAATCCAACTCTGCAATTTCCATTTTCAGTTCTGAATAATCTTCCAGATAGACATTCCGATATCGCCCATACGCTTCTTTGGTTCTATTCAGTTGGTTCAATCTTAGGTTGTTCTTATTTATTTGGTTAGGTATGCAGTTTTGCGCAATCGTATTGCTCACTTTTGAGCAATCAGGCTGCTCATTTTTGACCATTCCGATTGAACATTTCTGCGCAGTCCGGGGAACGCCGAGAAATATCTGGTTTGGCTTGGAAAAGCCATTGGACCGCCGTTCGATCAGCCGTGCGGCTTCCAGTTCCCGCAGGGCACGGGTGACACTGGAAATGCTGCTCTGAAGATCTTCCGCCAGCCCTGCCAACGGATAGAGCACATATGCCCGGCCCTGCACATCCACCCAGCCGTTCTTCTGCGAAAGGGTCATGCGGTCCAGCAGCAAAACATACGTCAATCGTGCCGTATGGGAAAGGCTCATCTGCAGCAGAAATTTCGGATAAGGAAAATATGCGGGCAGTGGGGTTTGTGCTTTGATGTACTCTTTACTCAAACTTCCTCCTAATCGTTTTCAAAAGTCCCTGCCGAATGGGAAAGCCCTGCACGGGCTTACGCATCCGGCAGGGTTCCGGGGTGCGGGGTGGAAGACCCTGCTGATTTACAGGCTCATATCATAGCTGCGCTTCTTGCGTTTCGGTTGACGCTCGCGCTGTTCCTGTCGAGCCTGCTCCTGCCTTGCCTTTTCGCGGACTTTGGCCTCCCACTCGCGTTTCCATGCAAGGTCGGATTTCATCTCATTGGTTTTTCGGAAGATGCTGTACACATTATCCGATGCAATTTCCAGACGCCTGGATTCTTCCCTCAGGGGAGCATATGCCTTTTTCCTCTCCGCGATTTCTTTGGTCAGTTCTTCTTTCCGTTTTTTCAAAGATTTCAGCGATGGCAGCTTTCCATCGTTCTCTTCCCGGAAATATTTCACGGATTCTGCATAGGCGTCCAATTCCTTGGAATGCTCTGCACGGAATTTTTTCTTGAAAATTGCTTTCGTAAATTGCTGCTGGACCTCTTTTGTGGAAAGGTACTGCCCCGCATAATGAATCTGTTCATTGGTTTTGTATAGTTCATCCTCCGCCTGTGACAGCCGTTCATACGCTGCCTGCGCATTAGCCTGTGCTGTCTTACACAGATCGTTCAGTTCCGTCAGGTCGTTGATGTTGTTTTCCTGCACCCATACCAGCGTTTCGGCCATTTTCTGCAAATTGCTAATTTTGACCTTTAGCGCATAGGCCAGATTTTCCTGTGCCTTGACATTCTCCTGCAGGTCCACAACAAGCCGCAGCCTGGTTCTGGTCGTAAAGATCAGTATGGGATCTTCCTTGTACCGCAGATTCTTCTCGGCGTTCTGAACAAAGAATCCTTCCAGACATTCTCTTTTGCAGCTATCCCCCAAAGAACGCTCCGATAGAAACTTGTTTCGTTCCGGTGGCAGATAGCTGTAACGCCCACGTTGTGTTTTGACAAAAATGTTATATTCATCCTGCAGGATGTCTTGAAAATCTTCATACGAGATTGCTTTCTCACGAGCAGCGGCAACAGCATCCCGGATAAGCTGTTTCTGTGTTTGAAACTTTGTCGAGTTGGGCGTAAATCCTTCCTTTTCGATTTCCTGTTTTTTCTCAACCAGCCGCCGCTGTGCCCAATACTCCGCTTCGGTCACACCCGTTCTGGATGGTGACAGTAAATCGACCTGATGCAGAAATTCGCGTTGGCATAAATCCATGAGGGATTTCTGTAGGTATTTCAGGTAGTCATTCGTTACATGGTGTTTGTACCCTGCCTTGCAGTCAATGGGTCGCTCCATAAAGGACTGCTGGGGCACATCCAGCTTTCGCAAACTGTTGATTACGATATGGACATGAATATTTCCGCTGCCATTGTGACCGTCCATGTGCGTACAGACCAATGCCTGATGCCCCGGAAAATTTGCTTTTGCATATTCCAGTCCAAGCTCCTGCGCCCGTTTTCCCGTCAAACAATTTTCTGTACTGTCGCGCGGATCGAAGCTGATAATGTAATGGTGGCTTTTGATTTCATTCTTATTTTTGTTCTTCTGATATTCGCGGTTCAGCTGCTGGCAGGCCGCATCAAAGGAATAGGGTTCACAGTTCAGACCGTCCAGATAAAACTCATCTCGCATGATACGATTTCCGTTCTGGTCAAGGATCGGAGTTTTCCGAAGCTCGTCATGCTTGAAAATCAGATACTCCAGCGCAGCGCCATAGTTGGAACTCTTACTTGCGATATGCTTTAAGATTGCCATAGTTCTTTCCTGCCATTTCCGCGACCTGTTCCCGCATTTCAAAAATACAGGAAATCGCATGATTGATGTTTTCACGCATGACATGTGATGGAAGGCCCCCACTGTTGAAGAACGCTGCGATCTGGTTCAAGTTGTTTCCGATAGCGGCAAACTCTCGTGTGATGGCTTCGATTTCGTCCGGGTGAACGTAGAACACATACGCGGTATTCACACGGCCTTTCATCAGCATCTGCGCTGCAAACTCAGAGAGGGTCATTCCGGCATCTTCTGCCTGCTGGTGCAAAAGTTCATGTACTACTTCTGTAACTCGTGCGGAGATTACTTTTGTCTTTACGATAGATTTCACTTTTTTCTTCGTCCGTGGCATGGGTTCTCCTTTCCAAAATCAAGAATTTGATTTTCCCGGCAGTGCATCTGCACTCCGGCTGTGACCTGCTGCGACAGGCCACCAACAGGCAAAATCATGTGATTTTGCACGATGTGAGGGTATGGGGAGCGCAATCCCCATCAAGATGCCGCCGTAGAGAAACCGCCCGTAGGAGCAGTTTCGTATACGAAGGCGAATCTTGCTCTTAACTACCGTCCACTCTGTCCCGGCTCGTTCCTGCCCGATTTTCTCCGGCGTGTTTTCTGGTAGGACGCGCAAAATGCACATTCCGTACCAGAGGTATCCAGCTGGGGTGGCTCATGAAATTGTCAAGGTGCGATGTAGCTTTGTAAAGGATTAGGAATTTTCGGAAGCGAAGCCAACAGCAACTAGGTCTGTTTTGGAATATAGCCCTTACACCCTATACAAACTTTAAGGGGTGTTTTTAAACCGGGTCTTGCAAAAATTCAAAGAAAATTCACTTTTCCAACGTTCCCCTCTACCTATAACAATCTAAAATGGGTGTTTGGCAACCAGATTTCAAAATTTTGTCGGGGTGCCTAATTTTAGAGCATAGATTTTGTTCATTTTCCACTCATAAAACTAGAGGAAAGCCGTTGCTCAAAAGATTTTGAAAGCCCCTACACCAATAGGAATCCGCAGAGCTGTTTTGGAATACAATTTTGAAAAAATTAACAATTTTAGAAAAAAGAAAAACGGCAAGGCTCACCTATCGAACCTTACCGTCATCCATAGAGATGTCTTATAAAGTAAAAATACTACGGCAGACAGATTTCGTGTCTGCTCATCGTGAGCATATTGCTATTTTTACATTGTGTAACTGTTACCGATGTTCATGCACTGAAACTTTTTTAGATTACAGCAGTGCAGTTTCTATCAGCCTATTGCTTTTCTCTTCTTCCAGATGTATAATTCAGACAAACCAATTCGATTTATAGGTTTTGTTGGGAGGTTTTCTCATGGCAAAAGATCGTATTGAAAGCAAGTATGTCACTGTAGCCCCCGGTGTGGAGTTACATGTCTTGGAAAAAAGGTGAAGGTAAACCTTTGGTCTTCATTCCCGGCCTGACCTTCTCTGGTGAGATTTTCAAGAACCAACTGGAGTATTTCTCCTCTGAGTATCGTGTCATTGCTATCGATCCTCGCGGCCAAGGCTATTCTGCCAAAACCGTGGATGGCAACGACTACCTGACTCACGGCCGCGATGTAGCAGGTCTGATTGATGCATTGGGTCTCAAAGATATTGTCCTGATTGGCTGGAGCACGGGCAACCTTGACACATGGAGCTACGTGCAGCAGTTCGGCAAAGACAAGCTGCGCGGCGTTGTGACTATCGATATGTCTCCGCTCCCGCTCTCCCCTGACCCGAAGTGGTGGACTGAGGGCACGATTGAAGAGCTGTCAGGTCGTCACACAGGTGTTGACTTCTTCTGAGGGATGCCGTGAGTTCTTTAGCGAGTATGCGACTGGCGTCATGATCCAGCATAAGATGGAGCCTGATGAGCTGGAGTATCTGCTGGATATTTCCGGCCGCACGCCGTACTGGATCTGCCGTCAGCTGTTCTGCGACGCTGTGTTCTCCAACTATCTTGAAATCGCAAAAGATGTCGGTGCAACTCTGCCCAGCTTGATGTTCATTGCAGAACACTGGCAGGGCATTGCAAAGCCCTTTGTCGAAGCACATCTTCCCGGTTACGACACCTACGTCATGGGTGGTCACCTGATGTTCTATGAGTACCCCGAAAAGTGGAACCGTGTTCTGGAAGACTTTTTGAATAAGCTATAATGTGATTTCAGCCGCCTGTGGTTCATTCCGCAGGCGGATTTTTTGTGTAATCTCCGGGTCACGCAATAACCTCAAACATTGGGTGATGCTTCTTCCCCCTCTGCGGCATCCGTGTCAGAACGATTTTCCGAATGCTTTCTTCATCTTTTCTTTTGCTTCATCCGGCACATTGATCAGTCCGAATCGATAGAACATTCCGTATATATAGGTCACACCCCGGATATCGCCCAGCGCTTTAGGACGTTCAACTACTTCTCCTACCTTTTTAATATTGCCCAGAGCCAGCAGCACGGAACTCCACGCCAGGCTTTTACTATTCTCTCTGCGATCGATCCACAGTTCCTTAGTGTATTGCCCATTCCGGCCCTTTCGTATTTCATAGGTAAAGGGTAAACCTGAGTACGTTTTTAAACGCACACCTGCATAAAGAAGAACCACCTCCCACAGATGCTCTTCTGTCGGCTCGGTTCTCAGTTTTCTTACCGCTCTGTATCTCCGCTGCCGTTCTGCTCCAACACTGATTTTCTCCTTTTCTGTACTTTGGAAGTACACGCCCTTTTTATAAGGCAGATACGAGGTAACAGAGGCTTTGGATAGGCCAAGGACTGTTGCCGTTGAGAGAATGGAAGTTTTATAGTCCTGCGTTTTTCGATATCTCTCAAACGTGTCCTGTACCTCCTCCGCCACTTCAGATTCATACACACCGGCTGTGATGAGCAGCTTTCTCACTTTGATTGGGTTTAGGTTTAGCACATCGGCGATGGATTGGAGGGAGCAGTCCTCCTCATAGAGCGCCACAGCCGCACCCATCTGATCTTTCAGATTCTTCCCAGCATCGTATTCCGGCTTTAACTTCTTCCGGCCACCACCTGGTTTTCTTGTTTTCTTCATTTTACTCATGCAGCTCCAGCGGCAGTCCATCCGGGTCATGGAAGAATGTCATCTTCTTGCCGGTGTAATCATCCACACGAATTGGCTCACATTCAATTCCTACCTCCGCCAGCTCCCTCACCGTCTGCTCCACACTGTCTACGCAGAATGCAAGGTGACGCAGCCCACAGGCCTCCGGGCGGTTCACACGCTTCGGCGGGTTTTCTTCTGCAAAAATCTCCAGCTCTGTGTATTCATTGACACGCAGATCCAGTTTCCAGTCCTTACGCTCCGGGCGATAGTTTTCCCTGATGACAGAGAAGCCCAGCTTGTTCACATAGAAATCCTTAGCTGCTTCATAGTCAGATACAATGATTGCAATATGATGTATTTCGGATAAGTTCATTTTTCTCACGCTCCATTCCTGTAAATTTTGTTCTTCTTTTATTTTCGTTATAAACTATACGGTAATCTTCAAAAATACCGTGTGAACTTCTGGAGTTCAGTTTGTCCACACGGCATTTATTTTTTCTTGGGTTCTTGTTTATTTCAGTCTTTCAAGGATTTCATCCGCGCTCATACCACTGGCTAATAATCTCTTAACCACACTCTCGGCTTCAGCCTTCTTTGCTTCCTCTGCGGCCTTAGCATCTTCCTTTGCCTTCTTTGCTTCCAGAGTGGTCACTTCTTTTTCGGCCTTCTTCAAAGTAGCCTTCTTCTCTTTCAGGTCAGCCTTTAAAGTGTCAATGTTGGCGGTGATGGATGCAATCTCAGCAGTCAGGGAAGTGATAGATTCCTGCTTCTCCGCAATCTGAGATGCGTAGTCGTTGATAACTTTCGGTTTATTCTTGCTTCCTTTGGTTCTGGGCATAAGATATCGACCTTTCTATTATATATTGCAACTAACATTTACCAACAGGTACTGATTATCTTAATAAGTCAATTGTCTCTTCTAAACTATATCCGGCATCTCTCAACACCTCAACTGCCGCATATGTGTAAAAACCCTCAAACGAGTAACTTTGAAATGTGCTACTTTCCACAAGCTCTTTGCCTGCTTCTGACTCATACCATTTTCTCATTGTGTCATAATTCACACATTCATATCCATCATCCAAAACCAGATAATGGTTACCATCTCGATTACTAACAAATTCATCAATAGCCGATTTTAGTTGAAGCATCTCGGAATCAGAGATCAGCTTTTTCCCTATCATACTGTTATATATTCTCTTAATAAGCAATTCATCCATCAATATATGCTCCTCATTCAAAATATTTAAAAAAATTACTCGTTATCGTCATTTCCATTTTCATCACAAGAAAACTGCAGATAATTAGTACCTCGCATAGCATCTGCGTGATACTCTTCACTATTGCTAGAACTTGATTCCACTGTACCTCGAACCAAACTTTCATCCATTGGTCCAGTTCTTCTACATGCTTCAAGTATACTCTTCATATCTTCTCTATCTGGCATATCACATTTCTCCTTATAATCCCAAAAAAATGCTGATTATCGTTAATACAATCAAAGCAACAATACTCAAACAGAATGCATCAACACACTTATTGAATGCTGTATAGCCTTTTTCTAATACCGCATTGTTATTCACAGTGTGTTGAACATAGAGCCTTCCAATAAATCTTACTGCTGTTGTATCTTTTTCATCTGGCACTCCTTCTGCTAATAGCAATCCAGAATTCAATCTTTCAAATCTCACACTTTTCAATAGCCTAACAGTCATAACAAGCATTCCAACATTACTTATAACAGCCACGACAAGTAATATTACGTATATAATTATTCCTAATAGTTCGGATCTACTTTGGGGCATCCCTAATTCTCCGGTTTTTTCAATCTGCGTTGTTAATAAGACAAACACAAATGCGCAAGCAGCCAATAAAATGTAAACCTTGTTTTCTAGCTTCTCCGCTCTTGTTACACAATAATCATATTCCGCCTTTATCGCCTCAAAACAAATGTCAGCACTTGATTCTGTATTTTCAGCGCCTTGCGTTGTTGTAGCTTTCTCTAAATCCACCTGATATATCTGATCATTTACTTTCACATTATATCTAATCATGTTTTCACCATTGTATCTTCACATCTCAGCCGATTACCGAATTTCTGATTCTTAGACCGTTGCCTACCGCTCACCACGAAGAGGTGTGTGATTATTAGAGCAGCATGGGAGCTACCGCTCCCAGTATATCACAATTTCATCCAGTTTTACAGACGCTTTCTCGCCTTCACGATTCCGTAGTACACTAAACCGCCTAGTACTCCGCCGACTGTGTTATAGAAGATGTCTGATAGCTGGAACGTTCCCAAACGAAGCAATAATTGTAGCATCTCAATACTTACAGAAAAGATAAATGCTATCTTACCGCTTTGCCACAGTATCTTCTTCCAGCCGTTTCCAATCTTCTCTCCGAACGTCCACATCACTACTGCTGAAAACGGCACCATCATGATCACGTTCTCGATGCACTCGGTTGTCAGCTTCTGTTCGCCATTCACTGTCTCCCAGATGCCCCAGCCACCCATGACATCGGATAAAGGATTCATCCACAGCTGACGGTTTAACAGGGTTCGGAACAGAATAAGTGAGGTCACAAAAGCTAAGAAAAACAACCTCCGGAAGAACACGCTCTCTTTAAATTTCTGATACCATGTCACTATGGCATTCTTCCATCCTTTACCTGCTGCGGTAGGTTCATAAGCATAAAGATAGAAAAACATGGCTAGGAAGGAAAGCAGGAGTGAAAATCCAAATGGCTCATAGAGAGCAGCCAGGATGTTTGTGATGATCTTTCCAAGTAAATCAATCGTTTCTTTCATCGCTGTTTACAGATCACTGAACAGGTCAGCCTTGTACACACCGTTCTCCAGCATCTTCTTGAAGCTGTCCTTTACAGCTGCGACATCCTCATGGTAGGTCATGCCGTACCAG
>OGRM01000908.1_pt1 | contig 22097 bp, 18 predicted proteins | sample 1553491 | NCBI WGS metagenome assembly OGRM01 (sample SAMEA2580110, study PRJEB22360) | human gut metagenome | biome: human gut; feature: human-associated habitat; material: faeces | place: Denmark | collected 2008/2010
CTCAGTGGAACGCCATCACCAAACCGGTCAACTGGATGTCCTCCGGAGAACATTCCTACAACAATTATCTGAAAAAGATCCAGTGTGTAGACGGCTATTTGGAATATGATTCTGAAAATAATGTGTGGAATGAGGTGAAAAACGGATGATGAAATTTTTAGTAAAGAATCAAAAGATTGAAGTGCTGGAACGAGAGGTCATTGCTTCTGACCAGATCGCGTTTGTTTTGGTAAAGTTCGTGTTCGATGGGGCTTGGAAAACGCTGCACAAGGTGGTACAGTTCACACAGTGCGAAGAAACATACAACGTGGTGCTTGGCATAGACGGAACAACCTGCTTGCTGCCTGCCGAACTGCATCCTGGTGCGGTGAAGATGAGTTTGTTTGGCTACGATGCGGAAAGCGATACTACACTGCGTGCAACAACGGTACCTGTTACCCTTCACATTCGACCGTCTGGTTTTGTAGAGGACGGTGCAACACCCATTCCGCCGACTCCAGATTTGTATACGCAGCTTTTGAAAAAGCTTTCGGAGATGCAAACCGGAACAAACGGAAAAGACGGTCGTTCTGCTTATGAAATTGCCATAGAAAACGGTTTTGTGGGGACAGTTGCAGAATGGCTGGAGAGTTTGAAAGGCAGGGATGGATTACCCGGAAAAGATGGTGCAGACGGTTTGCCCGGTAAGGATGGCACAAATGGGAAAGACGGTAAAGATGGGCGTAACGGAAAGGATGGTGTTTCTCCGGATTTGACAAATTATCCGGATACCGATGCTGTAAAAGCACTGATTCAGGATGCGGTTCAGCCGCTTTTGGAAAAGGCACATACCCACGAAAATCAAGCCGTATTGGATCAGATCACTGCCACTAAAATCGCACAATGGGATGGTTTTGGCACACAAATCAATGGGCTTAGTACAAAGGTTACAGTCTATTCGGAAAAGACAGAACGCACTTTGGAGAGCCTGCAAAAGCAAATCGACAACCTGACGAGCGGCAGAAATTACACCATTCTATTTCAGTCCGGGCAGAATGCCATTTCGACCTATGCACCAAATCTCAGTATGATTCTGGATGGCGGGTATCAGACAATGGAGGATTTTCTGACTGCTTATCCGCAGTTTTGCAGTGCAGAAAATGATTTTGTGCTGTCCTACTCGCAAACGTGTTTTAACTGGGATAAGTCGGTCTTGACCGTTTGTGCAAAGCCTCTGTCTCTGACGAAAAAAACTGAAATCGTGATGTCCTATCAGTCGGGTTCCAGCGAAGCCGGAAGCCTGTATCTGGTGCAGAAACCGCAGAAGATCGACATTCCCATTGGCGTGTATGTGAACACAGAGATCGATGCAAATCGTGCGGTTTCTCTGGATTTCCAATGGCTGCAGTCGGACACCTTTATCACCACCATCACAGAATGCACCAGCATTTCTGACGGCGAATATTACCTTGCCTGGGTGGGCAGAAGCAACAATTCCCACCCGAAAATCCGATTCCTGAAAGTACTGGAGGACTAAAAATATGATGAAAGATACCATTTGCGTGGCTGTCGGCTTGGTCGGCGGCTTTTTTACTGCCATTTTTGGCGGCTGGGACTCTGCTCTGGTGACACTGGTCGTCTTTATGGCAATCGACTTTTTCACCGGCATCATCACCGCTATGATGAAAAAATCCAAACACACAGAAAGCGGCGGACTTTCTTCCAAAGCCGGCTGGTTCGGTCTGGCGAAAAAGGTCTGCACTTTAATGCTGATCGTCGTTGCAGTTCGGATGGATATTCTGCTGAATACCAACTACATCCGGGATGCTGTCTGCATCAGCTTTTGCCTGAACGAACTGCTTTCCATTGTGGAAAATACAAGTTTAATGGGGATCCCATATCCGCCTGCAATCAAAAAAGCAATTGATGTTCTGCAAACGAAAATCGGCAGAACAGAAGAAACAACCGACAAGGAGGATAAGTAATATGGCGATTTTAAGACCAGATGCAACAACGACATTTGGCGGTGTCACCGTCAACGAATATTTACTCACCAAACACAATCCCAACCACATTGATATGCCCTCTGTTTCCATGGCAGGGAAAATCATCGGTGTGACCGTCCACAATACCGATTGGATCACCGTAGCAAGCGGCACGACCCCTGCGGAACAGTACACGAGAGCAACGGTCAATAACAACATGAAGGATGTGCGAGTTCATTACTATGTGGATAACGTGTGTGCATGGCAGAATCTGCCCCACAGCCTGAGCGGCTGGCACGCCGCTGATGGTTCTGGGAACGGCAACAGAAGAACCATCGCCATTGAGTGCATTATGTCCTCTGCATACAATTCTGTTGATAAAAAGTCGGAGGACAATGCAGCGAAATTGGCAGCAGCCCTTCTGAAACAGTATGGACTGGACATCAATCATCTCTACACGCATACCCACTGGCTGAATGTTCGTGACGGACGAAACGGAACTGTTGACCAGTTGAATACCATGTACAATCGGTACAAGATGTGTCCGGCGTACATCTTGCCACATTGGGCGGAGTTCAAGAAAAAGGTACAGTCTTATTTGAATGCAGGAACTTCCACTATTTCTGCACCTTCTACAAAGCAGATTTACCGAGTGAGAAAGTCTTGGGCAGATGCAAAGTCGCAGCTGGGGGCATATTCTTCCTTAGAAAATGCGAAGAAAGTGTGCAAGATAGGCTATAGCGTTTTTGACAATTCAGGAAGAGTGGTATATGCCGTAGCTGAAAAGACATATGCAAAGGGGACGAAGGTCATACTGAACAATGCCACCCTGTATGCGTCCAGTACAGCCAAAACCGGAACAAAGAAAAGCGGTACATTCTATCTCTATGATGGACAAGTGGTAAAAGGCAGAATGCGTATCACAAATTCTGCTGCAAACTGCGGAAAAACACCTGCCGGAAGCTACGTCACTGGTTGGATAAATCAGAAGGATATTTAAGGCTATGCCCCCTCTGGGAGAATTTTTCTCTCGGAAGGGGCATTTTCCTTTGCTAAAATCCGAAAAAGTGTCCTATTGATTGTGAAAAATCCGGAGGGGTTGACTTTTCCGGCTGTCAATAGGAGGTGTCCATATGGATCAGCAGAAAATCATGGATGAGATCGAATACTACAAGGCACAGGCAATCACGGAACTGCTCTATACCAGCGGGAAGATTACATTTGACGAATATGACAAATTAACCGATCTGAACCGGAAAACATTCTCTCCCCTATATGCAGACTTATTGCCGAAACCACTTGAAAAATCATCGAATCAGAGTTAAGATACGATACTGACAAGGAGGGAAAGCGATGACAGTCAGAACCATTGAGGCACAGCCCGCTGAGAAAAAGAAACTCCGTGTGGCTGCCTACTGCCGTGTCAGTACGGATAACGATGACCAGCGGGAAAGTCTGGAAACGCAGAAGGCACATTATGAAGCGTGGATCAGGCTGCATTCCGACTGGGAGTACGCTGGCGTATTTTATGATTTCGGTATCACTGGGACAAAGGCAGATGTCCGTGACGGCTTACAGGCACTGCTATACGAGTGCCGCATCGGTCGCATCGACTATGTGCTGACGAAATCCGTCAGCCGATTCTCCCGCAATACCACAGACTGCCTTGCACTGGTGCGTGAGTTGCTTTCATATAATGTACCCATTTACTTTGAAAAAGAAAATCTGGATACCGGAAGTATGGAAACAGAGCTTGTGCTTGCAATCCTGAGCAGTCTGGCACAGGAGGAATCCGAGTCCATTTCCAAAAATGTGAAGTGGGGCAACCAAAAGCGTATCAAAAGCGGAAAGTTCAGGGCAGGAACAGCCCCCTATGGCTATGAGCTAGACAGCGACGGCAGATATGTGATTATCCCGACGGAAGCAGAGATTGTCCAGTTCATTTTCGAGTCGGTTGTTTCCGGCACGGGAACGCATAAGATCTGCAAAGAACTGGACAGGCGGTGTGTGCCGACGCGTAAAGGCGGCAAGTGGAGTACCACAACGGTCATGGGCATTCTGAATAATGAGAAATATGTCGGTGATGTCCGCTACAACAAGACCTATACGGACGACAGCTTTCGCAGGCACAGGAACAAGGGCGACGTGGAAAGCTCGGAAATGAAAGATCATCATGAGGCAATCATCAGTCGTGAGCTGTACGCAACAGCACATGATGTTCTGGAACAACGGCTCAGGGAGCGTGGCATTCGGCACAAGGATGAAAAGTACCAGCGGCGGTATGCTTTCAGCAGCAAAATCATCTGCGGTGCGTGCGGCAGCACATTCAAGCGTCAGGTAATCTCCAGCGGAATCAGCTGGTGCTGCAAGAAGCACATTGCGGATAAGGATAGCTGCTCGATGAAATTTATCCATGAGGAGGCGTTCCAGTCCGCTTTCACCACGATGCTGAACAAGCTCATATTCACCCGGAAAATACTGCTCCGACCGTATTACAATGCGCTGCGCGTGGCAGGCAGCGATGAAAACCTCCAGCGTATCATGCGTCTGAAAGCGAGTATTCAGAAAAACAACGACCGGAAATGCGAGTTGAAAAAGCTTCGGGTAAAGAGCATCATTGACGCAGTGATGTACAATCAGGAACTGAACCGCATGGAAAAGCAGAACGAGGAATCCCGCAGGGAGATCCAGAGCCTTGGCAATATTGAATCCGGTCTAATGCTGCGGGAAACGGAAAAGCTGCTGCATTTTATAGAAGCGGCGGAAATGCTGGACGCTTACAACGAGGAGTTGTTCACTTCTTTTGTTGACAGCATCATCGTTTACAACAGAAACAGCGTCGGCTTCAAGCTGAAATGCGGACTGACATTGAAGGAGGCACTATGTACGGATACAAAATCATAAATGGCAAAGCCGTCATCGATGAACAGGAAGCCGGTGTCATCGTCAACATTTTCAACGGCTATGTTTCCGGGCTGAGCATGAAAGCGGCTGCGGAAAATGCAGGCGTATTCATGCAGCACAGCACCGTCAAGAGAATCCTGATGCAGGACATCTACATTGGCACCGACTACTACCCTGCGATTATCAGCCGGGAGACATTTGCAAAAGCAAACGGCATAAGAATCCATCGTGCGAATCAGCACAGCCATGAAAAGCGGTATACCGCACCGCCGATTCACAAAGTGTTCGACCTGACTGAGGCGGAAACGCATTTTAACGATCCGGTGCAGCAAGCCGAATACATATATCGTCTGATAGAGGTGAAATCATGAAAAACATGACCATCATTCCGCCGAAACCGCAGAAAGGCAATTCGGCGGCGAAAGAAGAAGTACAGCGTCTGCGGGTAGCAGCATACTGCCGTGTCAGCACAGACAACGAGGAACAGGCATCCAGCTATGAGGCACAGATTCAGCATTATGAGGAATTTATCAAGACAAATCCGGAGTGGGAGTTTGTCGGGGTGTACGCTGACGAGGGTATCAGTGCGACCTCAACCAAGAACAGAGAGCAGTTCAACACTATGATCGAGGACTGCAAGGCAGGAAAAATTGACATGATTTTTACAAAGTCAATCAGCCGTTTTGCCCGCAACACGCTGGATTGCCTGAAATACATCCGCTTGCTGAAAGAAATCAACATTCCGGTTTTCTTTGAAAAGGAATCCATCAACACGATGGACGCAAAGGGTGAAGTCCTGATCACCATTATGGCTTCACTGGCACAGCAGGAATCGGAATCGCTCAGCAAGAATACGAAAATGGGAATCCAGTACCGCTTCCAGCAGGGGAAAGTGATGGTGAACACCCGAAACTTCCTCGGCTATGACAAGGATGAGGATGGGCATCTGATCATCAATCCGGCGGAGGCGGAGATCGTCAAGCGTATTTTCCGGGAGTATCTGGAGGGTGCAAGCTGTATGAAAATCGCCAGAGGGCTGGAACGTGACGGCATTCGTACCGCACGGGACAATCCACGCTGGCATGACAGCACCGTCCGCAAGATACTGGAAAACGAGAAATATATGGGCGATGCACTTCTGCAAAAGACCTACACCATTGACTTTCTGAATAAGAAGCGTGGTAAGAACAACGGCACACTGCCGCAGTACTACATTGAGGACGACCACGAAGCGATCATCCCGAAGGATATATTCATGCGTGTGCAGGAGGAAATGGCACGGCGGTCATCCGAGCGTGATATGAACGGAAGGCGGCAGGGATTCAGTGCAAACCACGCCTTTTCACACATAGTAACCTGCGAGTGCTGCGGTGAGCATTTCCGCAGATTGCACTGGAACAACCGAGGCAAGAAAACAATCGTTTGGCGATGCAAGACCAGACTGGAGGACAAAACACGCTGCTCGGCACGGACGGTCAGCGAGGACACTTTGCAGGAGGCATTTATTGAGGCAATCAATGAGATGCTCGGCAACAGCGACGAATATCTGAAAAAATTGGAAAGCAACCTGAAAACAGCCATTCACCTTGCAAACCCGCAATCGGCGGAAGCCCTCGCTGAAAGGATGCGGCAATTGCAGCAGGAGCTGATTGACCGGACGGAAAGCGGCGAAAACTACGATGAGTTGGCGGAGGAAATCCTGCACCTGCGTGAACTGCAGGAACAGACTGCCATGGATGATACCGCCAGAGCAGCACACCGGGATCGCATTCAGGAACTGTTGCATTTCATCTATTCTCAACCGAGAACCATCACGGAATTTGATGAGGCTCTGGTAAAGAAACTGCTGGAAAGCGTGAAGGTCTGTGAGGACTTTCTGGAGTTTCGGTTTAAGTCAGGCGTGACGATCAGTATTGAAAAGTGAATAGATAGAACAAGCCCCGCATTAGTTTTGAGGGGTATATTTGATATAAAAGTAGCCGAATCATTCTTCTTTAATAGGAACTATAATCTTTTTGAACAATAGAAAGAACTGCTTTAAATACTGGCTTATTATTCCAAATTATTATTGCGAGTTTTTCTCGAGTATGAGTTAGTCCCTGAAATAATAATTGTCTGTATAAATAATCTGGATTTGGGTGTTGACGTGATACCAGTTTTTTATCATCGTTGTATCCAAAGTTTTGACCTATAACCATAACAACTTTATCATATTCCTGGCCTATTACATGATGGGTATCGTAATTATGTGTTGTTATTGTATTAATTCGATCATATAAACCCGCCACATAATTTGAACCAGAATATCTGATAAATGTATAATTATACAATTTATAATATTCTAATAATTCGATAGTTTGTTTCTCACTCTCAGCATAGTTGATATCAACCGAAAGATATGAATCTTTAATATCATGAGATTTCAAATCAAGAAGTCGTTTAACAAATGAAGATATTTCAGGATTTGTACGTATTTTTCCAGATAATTCAAAGATTTTTATTGAAGGTAAGTTGCCAATACGCTCGGCAATATTGCTTTTCACTTCATATTTGGATAAGGTTTGATTAATATCATATGAGAATATTGCACACAAACCAGGAATTGAATTAACTTTTTCGACCAGTTTTTCGAACTGAGGCCAATACATTCGATGAGTTTCATCCGTCATAATATATTGGTATTGAGATAAATCCAAGTCATCTCTTAATTCTTTTGCTGAAACCACTGTAATGTTGTTAATATACTTGTTAAGTTTATAATGGCCATCGGATAGAATTCCACAATGAATCACTAACACTCTTTTAGTTTTGCACAATTCGGCAGCTATATCATATAGCAAAAGCGTTTTACCTGTTCCAGGATCGCCAGTAATGCCGTAAAACTTCAGGTGGTTGTCACATAACAATTTCAATATCTTTCCTTTTATTTCAGCTTGATGATTTGTTAAAAAGTATTCACCTTTATAAAACTTCATCGGGGCATTCAAAGGAGAAATAAGGTAATCCGACACTTTAAAAAGATCGCTAATATCACCATTGAACAAATTGCTCTGATTTGAAATGACATTCTTTAAATCAGAGAAAGAAGAAATTTGCAATTCTCCGTCGTAATTCAAAACATAAAGTGCATCATCCGGTAGTGAATATGTGAAATGAATTATTTCTCTATTCAGGCTTTTTAGATAGTAGTGATTCTTTTTTAGTTGTTCAAGAATCTTATCTTCTGTTGTTTGGAAACTTTTTATTTCAATGTTAAGTATTGTACTATCTCCGATGCGTAAAAGATCAAATTCTTTTCCGATTTGAGGAATCTTAAAAGCATAGAAATATCCACTTAAGTCTTTGATAGTACAATTTTCTTCATTTAAATGTTGTATGATTTTTTTGATACTCTGTATTTCGTCCATATCAATTTTTAGTTTTTCAGTTCGAAATGATAATTGTTTTTCATATCTTTCAAACAATGACAAATCATCTATTGCGGTGAGTTGAAGTAGATTAACAGATTTCATGGGTTACCTCCGATTCATTAGTTTTAAGCAATAATGATTTGCAATGATTTATAGTTTTAAGTGTTGATTGTAGTCTTGAAAAAACTATCTTTTACAGATTATTTGGTAATAATCTTAATGTTTAATCGCAATTATAAATTGGTATTATAATAGTCACCAACCATAAATTTATTCATACTACTCATTAACTTTGCTATTTATTGTTGTTAGGTTGTAACAACCTTTCCCCACACTCAACCCTATTTTGCAAACACCCGAATCGCAGCTTTTGGTCACTCTATTTTCTGCGATTTTGCGATATTTTTCACTATGACATTCAATCTGCACACTGAAAAATCGGAAAAAGCAGTTTTGCCTTCTCAACGGTCATGTGTTTGATTTGGCTGTCAAAAATCAAAGTGTGCAGATTGGTTGTCAGATGTGCCGTGTACGTCTTTTGGCTTTTTCACCTGTTTCCACATACAGCAAAATGAGTGTACAGGGAATATATTCAAAGCGGTCAAGTGCCGATTATCTGCGTAAATGCGTTGTTTTATGACTTCTGTTGTGACAGCAGAACTACGCACTCAACGTGCCCCGTTCCCGGGAATAAATCCACCGGCTGCACTTTCTGCACAACATATCCCATTTCCTGCAACTCTGCACAATCTCTTGCCGCCGTTGCTGGATGACAGGAAATCATAACAATCCGTTCCGGCTGCATCTTTGCCATGGCATCCAACGCATTTTGGTCACAGCCTTTTCTCGGTGGGTCTACCACAATCACATCTGGCTGCAACTGTTCCTGCTCCAACTTTTGTGCGACTGTTCCAGCATCTCCACACAAAAATTCTGCATTCAAAATACCACTCTGCCGAGCATTTTCCTTTGCATTTTCCACCGCCTGCGGTACAATCTCTACCCCCAACACAGACGCTGCCGCATCTGCCATGGAAAGCCCGATTGTTCCTGCTCCGCAATATAAATCCAACAGCCGTTCTGTCCCCTGCAACGCTGCAAACTCCTTTGCAATCCCATACAATCGTTCTGCCTGCTCCGTATTGACCTGATAGAAAGCATGCGGAGAAAGAGAAATTCGGTTGCCGCAAAGAATATCTGTAATCGTTTCTGAGCCCCACAACAAAACATTCTTTTCCCCTAAGATTACATTGGTACGAGCTGGATTGCAATTCATCACAATACTTTTCACCTGCGGAAAAGCAGCTGCCAACCGTTCGATCAAACCTTTCAATTGCCGCTCAATGGGCTTTCTCACAACCAGACAAACCATCAGTTCCCCGGTATGCCAGCCCTGTCGCAAATAAATATGCCGCAAGATGCCTGTTCCGGTTTCCTCCTGATAAACAGAAATGGATTTTTCCGCTACATATTGCAAAATCACATCCAAAACCTGCTGAAACAACACTGGCTGCAACTGACAATCTCGTACCGGAATTACCCGATGGCTGCGTTTCGCATAAAAACCACAGACTGGCTTTCCATCTGCTCCGACAGCAACTGGATATTGTGCCTTATTCCGGTAATGTGAACGCTGTTCTCCACCGACAATCGGCAGAAATTCCGGATGCAGCTTTCCAATTCGATGAAACGCATCCTGCACCAGTTTTTCTTTCCACTGCAATTCTGCTGCATAGGAAATATGCCGGAAAGTACATCCACCACATGCTGGATAAGGGCAATCTGATTCTATTCGACAACTTGCCGGCATTTCCATCTCTTCGATGATTCCGAATGCATATTGTTTGCAGACTTTTACAATCTTCACACGCACTTGGTCGCCCGGAGCAGTATGTGGAACAAAAACTGTCATTCCCTGAACATGACAGACACCGTTCCCCTCTACTGTTAAATCGGTAATTTCTGTTGCATAACTCTGATTCTTCTGAAGCACAGATTCTCGATTGGCATTGGATTTCAAAGCAGTTCCTCCATTTTCTAACACGAATTTCTTTCTATTATGATACCATGTTTTCTGAAGCCTGTCAAACAAAAAAAAAGATTGCAGCATCTGAAAATCAATGGCATTTTCTCCGATTCTGCAACCTTCCTATTTTCTCTCTCTATTTTTCTCTATGCTTCAATTTCTGGCAGTGTGTCCAATTTGCATAAGATAAAACACATAATACTCTGCACATCTTTTTCATCCACCATCGCCATTCCATCTGTCTGATTGCAATTTGCATTTGCCAGCTGTATTCTTGTCATAGCAACCTGCCCAGCCAGATATTTTCCTAAGAAAATCGCATCCAGCAAATCTACAACACCATCTGTATTACAGTCCCCATAATTATATTTATGCGGTTGTGTTCCTGTATCAATTCTTGTAGTCGTTATTGGTATAGCAGACATTGCAGTTGTTGTCTGCATCGTCATTTGTGTTGTTGTTTGTGTTGTTGTTTGTAACGTGGTAGTGGTAGCTTCTGTCAAATCTGTTCGTTCGGATGTCGTTGACGGCAAACTTGCAAGCGGTGTATACGCATTTTCAAATCCCGTATCTGAAGAAAGCAGAATCAGATCCCAATAATAAAAATAATACTCTGGATCATCTTCATAATAGGAAACCCCTACTGCAAAATATTCATAATTGGCATTTAAGATATTTTTCCGATGTCCGGCAGAATTCATCCACCCCTTTACAACATCCTCCGGGGTTTCATATCCAGCAGCAATATTTTCTCCGGCAAAACAGTTGGTATCGATCCCGTAATCGGTTAAGATCGTATACCAAGCATCTCCGTTCACACGATTATGTGCATAGGATTTTTTTAATTCATTCGCACGTTCTTGACACATTTCTTGCAAAAGCGGTGCAGTTTGCAGCGGTTCTAACCCATTTTCCATCCGCATGGCATTGATTTCTGCGGAAGCAATCTCTACAAATTCATCCACATCAAAGGGTACAGCTGCATCGGTATGCAAAACTGGCTTCAGTAAGAAGAAACAAACAAGCATACTAAACAGCCATCCCAAGACTGGTTTTTTCCATTTTTTCATCCAACACAACCCCTTCCTTTGTCCATTTCTTTTTCCATTTTATCATATCTGCATATTTTTTTCAACACTAAAACTGTTAAAATTGTAACATAATTGCAAGAAAAGAAGTTCCCTTTTATCAAAAAACATCCACGAATTGGCTACCAAAAAACCGTCATTCTCCTGCTTCTTTTGAGATTGACGGTTTTTCCATTCCTTTTTCTATTCCCTTATTATATCAATTTTCTGATTTTTACCATTTTTGCCACAATCCATGCCGAATTGCCATAACAACTGCAAAGCGAATATGGAGCTAATAATTATAATATGCATCTTGCAATATCTGCTGTTCCTGAAATCACCTAAAAAATATTTTTAAGGCATCCATTTTTTAAATACTACCGGATTTCTCTTTTTCTGCTTCGTCTAATACTGCCTTTGCTGCCGCATATTTCTGCAAGCGTTTCTCAATGTCCGGACTGTCTGCATCAAATCGAGTTCGTTCACTGTTGTGGTGCAAATCTGCCCGTTTCACTGCCACTGCAATCGGATTTCCACACAATGCCCGCACATAATCCAGATACGGAACGGCTGGGTCATGCGTCAGCAGTTGTACTGCTTCCAAGACCGTTTCCGGAAATCCAGCTGCCCGTAAATCTTCCATCGTCCAATCGGTATCTTCCACGACATCATGCAGCAGTGCTGCACAAACTTCCTCTTCTGTCTGCACCTGCAACGCTACTTCATAGGGGTGAAAAATATAGGGCATTCCGGCTTTGTCCACCTGTCCCGCATGGGCAGCGTAAGCAAGTTTTAATGCTTTTTTCGTCAATGGTGTATAGAGCATCGTTCTCTCTTCCTTTCAGATTTATTTTCATTTATACAGGCAGCGGCTGCATCCAAGGAATAAAATTCCGAATCAAGCAATACGCCATGCAAATGCAAACGGAAACAATCGGAAACCAATTCCCTTTCGGCAATAACTGCACCGGCTTTCCAAAACAACGCAGAACTTTTTGCAGGTACAACAACAGCAATACCACCAACAGATAACAAAACGCTGCATTATTGTGCAGTGCCTGCAAAGGATGCCCGTGCAGCAACGCCAACACAGTTCGTGTATTTCCGCAGCCAGGACAATAAAAATGCGTAACGGTATAAAAAACGCAGGGTGGAAAATATAGTTGTACGAAATCAAAAATCAAGTGCCGCCCCAAGAGAACCCCCATCAGCAAACCAATCGGCAGAAACAGCCAGATCCATTTCTCTGCTGTGTGCCATCTTTTCTGTTTGATTTGTTGCTGCAACAATCTCCGCTCCTTTCTGCTAAAAAAAATAGAAAAGGACTGCTTTCCGTAAAGTAAAACAGTCCCCTTTTTCATTTTGTTCTTGCTTAGTTCAGCATATCAGCATACTGGTCGCCAAATGTGTCAATCAACTGCTGTGTTACCGTTGTCTGATACCAATCGGTTTGTGCAACGATAATTGAAATAATTGCCAAAACAGATGCAATGATTCCCAAAACCAAACCAGCTGTTCCCAATCCACTCTTTGCTGGATTTTTCCGGCTCAAAATAGAAAACACAATTGCCAAAATTCCCAACACCAAACTCAGCCCAGAAACACAGCAACAGCAAACTGCAATGATACCCAGCACCAAGGAGGCAACTGCCATACCATTTTTATCCGTTCCGCCCGGTGTCATCCCATTTTGTAATGTCGGATCTGCCATCTGTCCATAACCCCTTTCCTGAAAAAATGATGTTTTTATTATACACGAAAATCGAAAAAAAGTCAAGTGTTTTTTTGTGAAAAATAGAGAAAAATATGAAATATGGACTGATTTTCAACTATTATTTATTTTTGTTTGGGCACAAAAATATTCAATGCTTTTTGACAGTTGGAGATTTCATTCACTCGCTGATTTCCACCATATTCTCCGTCAATCGTCCACGCAACTTCTTCTTCATCCAAGTTAGTGATAGTAACGTGCGATGCTCGAAAATAATCAAAATACTGCCGCTCTGCTCCCAGCTGAAAATTTGCCAGCGATAAAATCAACTGGTGGAACTGCACCAAATCAGTCGGCTTCCGAATCAAGGTGACTTCAAATAGCCCATCATCCCATTCTACATCGGACAGGGACAACAGCTTTGCAACAGACGTTGCATTTGTCACCATGCCATAGAGGTAATTATTTTCCAGCGTCTTTCCATCATATTCAATTCGCATCTTTCGTGCTTTAATGGTCGGCAGGTGGGCAATGCCGTTCAGCAAATAGGCAGCATGTCCCAACACATTTTTATAATTCTGCGGTGTCTGGTAAGAAATTTCTGTCAATGCTCCAAAGGCTGCTACATAGGTAAAATAATGTTCGTTGAATTTTCCAATGTCACAGCAAAGCGTATTGCCGTCTAAAATACACTGCACAGCTTTTTCCGGTGTGGTTGGAATCTGTAAGCCTCTTGCAAAATCATTCGTAGAACCTGCTGGAATATACCCCACTGGCAGCGGATTTTCACAATTCATGCAACCCTGAATGGTTTCATTCAATGTTCCATCTCCGCCGGCACAGACCAGCAAATCAAATCCATGTTCACAAGCATATTTTGCAGAAACAATGCCATCCCCCTGCCGCTGAGTGGGATGTACCGTCACTTCATAACCGGCAGCTGTGAATTGGTCTAATAGTTTCGGAATCTGGTTGTTCAATGCAGCTTTTCCAGAATGTAAATTAAAAATAAAATAAACCCGTTTCAAAATACGTCCACCTCTGTCTATTTCTTTCTACTATCATACCATATTTTTTTCTAAAATGCAACTCAGAGATTTCCATATTATGGATGATTTACGCTTCTGCGGTCGGTTCGTTTTGCAGTGGGAAATAATACAAGACAATATCGGAATACGTTCCATCTTTCTTCTGAAAGCCCTCTGCAACCGTTCCGATCGTGACAAATCCCAGCTTTTCATACAGCTTTCTTGCTGCATGATTTTCCTTTACAACGGCATTGAACTGCAAAATGCGGAATCCCATCTGCCGAGCTTGATGCAGGCAGTGCCGCACCAGCTGTTCTCCGATTTTCTGCCCTCTGCAAGTGGTCTTTACCGCATAGCTGGCATTGCAGATATGTCCGCACCGTCCAACATTGTTCGGGTGCAGGATATACATGCCTACAATTTCTTCAGTTTCCATATCATAAGCCGCTGCGGTGCATGATTGCTTTGCAAAAAAGTCTGCTCCAATTTGGTTGGTGAGCGGTGCTTTTTGCGGAAATGCAACGCCCTGCTCCACAACTTCGTTCCAAATTTCTACCAAAGCCGGAACATCCTCCGGCCGATAGGCTCTAATGACAATCGCCATGGTGTCTTCCTCCTTGTGTCTGTCATTGCATTTAATTCCACAGAATTTCTCCGCCAAGCTGAGCCTGCTCAACCACAGTTGATGCAATGTTTTTTTATTTAATTCTGTTCCGCCGCTTCCATTCGCTGATAAATCTCTAACACTTGCTGTTTCTTCTCCATCAGCTGGTCAAACTGCCGGATATATTCATACGGGAATTTATAGTTATGAATCCGAGTAATCCGTCCGCAGTCCGGCTCTACAATCTTCGTAGATGCTGCACAGCCTGCTCCAAAAATGGATTGCGATTCGTCCATAATCAGCATATTATAATAGGATTCTTTCCCAGCCCGTGCATAGCCAACATTCTCTTGATTGTCAATGGTGTTCTTCTGCCGATACATATAATAAGGCTGGTAGCCGTGTTCTGGCAGCAGGGCAATGCTGTCCCGCACCATCTCCCGCACTGGATTGCCAATCTGTGCCTGACGATCGGAAAAGAGCGTTGCTGCCCGTTTCAAGGTCAATGTATGCACGGTGATGCTATCCGGATTCAATGCCAGTACTTTTTCCAGTGTCCGATGAAAGCCCTCTGGTGTATCGTGCGGCAGCCCTGCAATCAAGTCCATGTTGATGTTGGTAAATCCGACTTCTCGTGCCAACTGAAACGCCTCTGCAATTTGTGCAGAAGTATGTTTCCTGCCGATTTGCTGCAAAACAGCATCTTCCATCGTCTGCGGGTTGACAGAAATCCGGTCAACACCATAGCGTTTCAAGACTTCCAGTTTCTCCCGTGTAATGGTGTCCGGTCTGCCTGCCTCTACGCAAAACTCCCGTACCTTGGAAAGGTCAAAAACTCGCACGACTGTTTGCAGGAGCTGTTCCAACGCTTCCGCAGAAATCGAAGTGGGCGTACCACCGCCAAAATAAATCGTATCCACGGTGACTTGCAATTTCTGAATGATGTCCCCCCAGATTTCCAGTTCCCGACAGAGCAGGCGGATATATTCCGGCATCAGGTGCTTTGCCTGTGCAATGGAATGGGATACAAAGGAACAATAGCTGCATCGAGTTGGACAAAACGGAATCGAAATATAAAAGCCGACTGACCGTTTCGGAGTCTGCCGAAGCAAAGGCAGCTGTACTTCTGCTGTTTTCCGCAGCAGGGAGATTTTTTCTGGCGATACCAGATAGACGGTTCGCAGCTGTTCCATGACTGCATCCAACGATTCGCCGCTTTCTTCCATCATGGAAAATGCCTTTCGGACAGGACGAATTCCTGTCAGCAAGCCCCACGGCACTTCGATTCCCGTTATATCCTGCAACAGCGTGAACAGCATCCGGCTGAACTGATATTCACAGGTCTGTTTGTTTTCCTCCGGCGTACACTTCGGCAACTTTGCTGCACAGCTGCGGTATTTTCCCTGATACCGCAGCACGCAGAAAAACCATGTAAATTGTTTTCCCTGTTTCAGCTGTAAAAATGCACCCTGCTCCGCAGAACGGAGCAGGGAGGCAGTTTCATAGGAAAAAACAAACTTGGTCGCCGGAAGAAAAATTTTCAGCATACATTCAATTTCATATTTCAGCGAATGCCCATATAATTCCACCGGAAATGTGGGCAGATTGGTTTGTGTGGTTTCCTTCATTTCATCACCTTAAATTTGGATTGTGTTCCCGTTCAAAAGAAAGGGTTGAGGTTTCGTTGTGTCCCGGTAAAACGTCATACTCTCCCTCCAGCTGTTTCAGCCGCTGCAAGGAAGCATATAGTTCTGCATCACTGCCGCCCGGAAAATCGGTTCTGCCACGAGAGCAGCGGAACAGGGTATCTCCGGTAAAGAGTGTTCGGTCTAACTGATAGCAGACACCGCCCTTGGTGTGCCCTGGTGTATGCAGGACATGGAAAACGCATTCATCCTGCTCAATTGTATCTCCATCATGAATTGCATGATATTCGGAAATCGGTGTGGTTTCGGTTTCTCCGGTAATCCACTTTTCTAAATTCAAATTGCTGTCCGACAACATCGGTGCATCTGCTTCGTGAATATAAACTTCTGCCCCAGTTGCTGCCTGCAATTCGGCAACACCGCCGATGTGGTCATAGTGTCCATGCGTCAGCAGGATTTTTTGCAATGTCAAACCATTATCCTGCAAAAACTGCAAAATCTTCGGCACGCTGCCGCCTGCATCAATCGCAACGGCGTTGTGCTGTTCGGTTGCAATGATATAACAATTCACCGCCAGCGGTGCAACCATAATACGGGTAATCTTCGCCATGGTTCTTATCCTTTCTTGGTACGTTCTACGGAAATCACGCCCGGAATCCGTTTCAGCTTATCCATCAGCTGTTGCAGCTGGTCATTTCCGTTGAGTCTTACTGTAATTTCACAGACTGCATTGCCGTTCTTGAGATTATAGGAACGAGAATGTACAATCATCATGCGAGAATCTACCACAATCTTGATGACATCCATCAGCAGCCCAATCCGGTCGGGAGCTAAAACATCCAGACTTGCAACAATTGGAGCAGCCGCAGCCGTTTCCGTCCACTTCGCCTTGTTCCACCTGCCAATGCGTTCCGGATCGCCGGATTTCAAATCCCGCAGATAATTCGGGCAGTCTGCCCGATGAATGGCAAGCCCGTATCCTCTTGTGGTGAAAGTCACAATCTCATCGCCCGGCACCGGATGACAACAGTTTGCACAATGATTCGGCAGGTTGTCAATCTGGTCAACAATGACATAAGAATCATCTTCTTTTTTCTGAACGTAAACCGGCATATTCTCTGCGGATAACGGCTTTTCTTCTTCCTGCTTTTTATACAGCTTGTCATAGCGGTCTTTGAGTCTTGGAATCAAGTTGGAAACATTGATGCCGCAATATCCCACAGAGGCAAGAAAATCATCCAGTGTTTCGCATTTATAGCGAATCATTTCATCGTGCAGCAGTTCGGTCAGTTTCTCGTCATTCTCCATGCGAATGTGATTCCGCCGCAGTTCGTTTTCCAGTGTCTTTCTGCCGGTCTGAATGTTCTCTTCCCGACATTCTTTTTTCAGCCAGGAACGAATTTTAGAACGGGCTTCGGTTGTCTTTACAATATTCAGCCAATCCCGATTCGGCCCTTTGTTCGGGTCTTTGGAGCATTCAATTTCACAAATCTGCCCAATCTGCAACGGCTGATCCAACGGCACAAGTTTTCCATTGACCCGTGCTCCAATCATACGATTTCCGACTTCGGTATGAATCCGGTAAGCGAAATCAATCGGTGTAGAACCCTTGGGCAGGAAAATCGGCTTGCCCTTTGGTGTCAGGATTCCAACATCCTGCCGGGCATCGTTTTTCAGATTGCGAACGAATTCTTCCATGTCATCGGAATTCTGCTGTTCTTCAATCAGCTTTCTTGCCCAGTTCGTCCACTGATCCATATTTCCGCTGGTTTCTCCCTGCTTATATTTCCAGTGGGCAACAATTCCATATTCGGCTGCCTGATGCATCGCATGCGTCCGAATCTGCACTTCAAACGGCAGCCCATAGGCATAGACTGTCATGTGAATGGAACGGTAGCCGTTCGGCTTTGGCATGGCAATATAGTCTTTCGTCCGATTCGGCAACGGCTGATAAAGCATCCCGACCACGCTCATGGCAACATAACATTCTTCCACGGTATCCACGATAATCCGAGCCGCATATTTGTCATACACTTCTGAGATTTCATGCATATCTTCTTTGCGAATCGCAGCATATACTTTTCGATAGATGCTATACAGGCTCTTTACTCGTCCCGTCACTTCCGGCGGATTTTTAATGACGGTACTTTTTTCCAATCCTTTCCGCAACTCCTGCTGAATCTTTTCAATAAAGTTTTTTGCGTCTTCATCTTTCAGCTGTAACTCTTTTTCAATCTCATAGCAGCCGCAAGGGTCAAGAAACATAATCGCACGGTCGGAAAGCTCTTCTTTGATTTTCCAGATGCCCAACTGGTCTGCCATCGGTGCATAGACATTGAGCGTTTCCTTGGAAATTCGGCTTCGCTTTTCCGGCGGTAAAAAGTGCAGCGTCCGCATATTGTGCAGGCGGTCTGCCAGCTTGATGATAATGATTCGGATATCTTTCGACATCGCAAACAGCATTTTCCGAACGCTTTCCATCTGCTGTTCTTCCTTGTTCAGAACCATCTGCTTCATCTGAACCAGCTTTGTCACACCGTCTACCAGCTGGGCAATATTCTGTCCAAACAGCTTGCAAATGTCATCCAGTGTATGTCCTGTATCTTCTACAACATCATGCAGCAATCCGGCACAGACACATTCGGTGTCCATTCCCAGAGATACCAGAATCCAAGCGACTGAAAGCGGATGTACGATATATGGTTCTCCGGAAGAACGCTTCTGGTCACCGTGTGCCTGAAACGCAAACTCATAAGCCGATACAATGATGGGCAAATCATAGTTGCGGTTCGTCCGTACAATGTACTTGCTTAAATCCGAAATCGTAACATTGTCCGGAATCCCCTGTAAAACACTTTGATCATTTATCATAAGAAACCCTCCCCGTTTTTTCCTGTATCTCTGCGAGAATCGCAGACTGTTCCAGCTTCACCGTTCCTGTAACCGGTAACCGCTGAACCGTTTCCTTCCAAACATCCATTTGTATCAGCTTTAATTCTGCAAAAATATCCAGAATCAGCCGCAGTTTCCCATAATTATACTGCGGTTGCAGCTGAATAAACAGCGTATCCATTGCCAGTGGTGTTTCCGGCAAATGCCGATAGACCTGCACCAACTCCGCTCGAGTCGGGGTCAATGCTGCATAATAGGCATCCGGCAACGCCTCTTTCCGGCAAACCGTTTCGTATGCCTCACGGGCTGCAAAATACTTTGCCTGTGAAATGCCACTTCTGCGGTAATCTTTTACAATTAACGAGAGTTGCGGTCTGCCCTGAAACGTCTTGCACTCTGCTGTTACCAGAAAATCACACATACTTTGCAGCGGCAAGCCTACAGCATCCGGTGAAATCCGAAACAACAGCACATCCAAATAAAGACTGCCATACCGCAGCTTTAACTTGCTGTGCAGACCGCCCGAGAGCGGCTGAATCGCTTCTAATACAGCGTGACAAATCGCAAAAACTGGAGCTGGATTGCCCTCGCCATATGGTTCTAAAACCGAAAGGCTCGCAATATTCTCTATGGTAAGCTCCTGCGGCAACAGCAACCGGTCTGCCTGCAAAGTCATCTGCGGCATATGCGGAAACTGCTCCGCTGCATATTGCTGCACGGCTGCGAAAAACGCCGGAATCTCTGCGGCAGAAAGCGAAAATCCGCCTGCTCCCGGATGTCCGCCGTATTTTGTCAGGTGGCTGCGGCAAGCATCCAGACACGCAAACACGGAAAAATCACCGAATGACCGTGCCGAACCTCTCGCCTGTTCGCCCTCAATCGTAAGAACCATGACCGGTTTCCCGAACTGCTCTTCCAATCGAGCCGCTACAATCCCAATCACGCCATGATGCCAATCATTTCCGCTGAACAGCAATACTCGCTGCTGTACCAGTTCCGGATGCTCTTGAATTTGTTCCTGAATCTCCTGCAAAATGTCGGCTTCGGCTTCCTTTCGCTGTCGGTTGCACTGCTCCAGCTGCTTCGCAAGCGGCATGGCTTCTTCCATCGTTTCCGCCAGCAGCAACGATACTGCCAACTTCGGCGAACCAAACCGCCCAGCAGCATTGATGCGTGGGGCAAGCGTAAAGGCAAGATTGGTTGCCGTCAGCGTCTTTCCCTGCATCCCAGTCAGTTCCAGCAATGCCAGCAAGCCCGGACGTTCGGTATTGGCAAGCAACCGCAGCCCCTGCTGTACCAGAAAGCGATTTTCTCCTGTCAGAGAAACCACATCGGCAACGGTCGCAATCGCTGCCAAGTCACCAAACTGTTCCAATGCAAAGGTCATATCGCCACCGTCCATCGCTGCAACGAGTTTCAATGCCAGTCCTGCCCCACAGAACAGCGAGAACGGGGACGGGCAGTCCACACGATGCGGGTCTACTACAGCAACCGCTGCTGGCAGTGTGCTGTAGGGCTGATGGTGGTCAGTAATCACCAACCGCATGCCCTGTTCTGCAATCCAGTCGGCTTCCTCTAATGCTGCAATTCCGTTGTCCACCGTGACAATCAGCGAAACGCCCTGTGCTTTCAGTGTTTCCAGTGCGTTCAGATTCATACCATATCCTTCCGACCGCTCCGGAATATAATAGACCACATCTGCACCCAGCTCCATGAGATAAGAATAGAGAATGACGGTCGCCATCACGCCGTCACAGTCATAATCTCCATAGACACAAATTTTTTCACCGCTGTCAATCGCTGCATTTAAACAATCGGCTGCCGCCTGCATATCCCGTATCAAGAACGGGTCAGAGAGTGCCGGACAGGAAAACTGCGATGCCGTTTCCTCAATCGTTCGATAACCTCGTACCGTCAACAATTCTGCACAAAAAAGCGAAAGATCACTGTTCGCCTGTATATTCTTTGCAGCCGCTTCATCCGGCTGCTGAATCTGCCACTTCTTCATCTCCACACTCCCTTATTTTTTTCTTATTATACAAGAAAACCCGAAAAAAAGCAATATGCTGTAAAGAAATTACATCAACTATCACAAATGCAGGTCTGTTTTTTTGTATGCTATGCCATCCATTTCCAGAAATTGTTTCACTGCTGCAAACGATTGCAACGATTCTGCGGACAACGGTCTGTCGTGCAACATTTCCCAAGAATTTGCTGTTTTTCCGCTGGGAAAAATGCTTGACAAACCACTTCTTTTTTGTTATGATGGTGATGTACATGCATGATTTCATTGAACATTTCAATAGATAGGAGGTTTCGCTATGCACACACAACAGGATTCAGATGCTGCTTTGCAGAACAATCTAACCATTTCCGAAAAATCTGTGATTCCCTATACGCATAGCAGCGGATACGCCATTGCATCTTTGATTCTGGGCATTATTTCCTCTGCCCTTGCCTGCGTTCCGATTCTCTCCACGATTTGCAGCATTCTTGGAATTGTTTTTGTCATCAAGGCACGAAAGCGGGAAAAAGTTTTCCACAATGGTCTGGTCACTGCCGGACTGATTCTCTGTATCTGCGGTTTTGTATTATCGCTGTTATTCTTGGCTTATTGGATTTGGTATCTGTTCGTCTTTCTCTGTACAGTGGAAACACAACCCCATCATGAAGCACCGCCGCCGATGCCAAAATATCATGGACATCCGGCAAGAATCTTTTTGTCTTTTTATTTCCAAAGATAATATTCAGCAGCTTGTTGAAAAGCAGGCTGTTGTTTTTTTGCAATGCCTGTGAAGATGCAAGTATATTATAATTTTTGTTAAAAAAATACATTACATTT
>OGRM01000915.1_pt1 | contig 21915 bp, 18 predicted proteins | sample 1553491 | NCBI WGS metagenome assembly OGRM01 (sample SAMEA2580110, study PRJEB22360) | human gut metagenome | biome: human gut; feature: human-associated habitat; material: faeces | place: Denmark | collected 2008/2010
TCGGCCACGGCAAGATACGTTGCGGTCACGCCGCCGAGCGAACAGCCGGCGCCGGTGATCTTCGTCATCATCGCGCTGCCTCCGGGCAGGCGGAACGTGCGCTCGCCGTCGGTCACCAGATCAACCGCGCCGGACACCGCAACCGCGCCCTTGCCGACGGGGGAGTGCTTCGCCAAATGGCGGGCCACACGTTTGGCCGCGTCGATGGCCGCGTCGACCTCGTCAACGGCCTCCACTCCAGCCGGACGCGTGGTCGGATCAGTGCTGTCGGCGTCGGCCAGCCCCCACATCGCATCAAGCGCGATGACCTCGCTCGCATTGCCGCGCACAATGGTCGGAGGCGCGTCACGGAACGATTCAAGAATGAACGTGCGTGTTTCGCCAATGCCCGCAGCAACCGGGTCTAGCACCCACGTCTTGCCGTTTTCGTGCAGTTTGCGCGCGATTTCCGGCAGCGCGTCCTTGAAGAACGGCAGCAACGTGCCCACGTTGATGTAGTTCGATCCGGCGATTTCGGCGGTGGCGATCACATCATCCGGCAGATAGCTCATGGCCGCGGTGCCGCCCGCCGCAAGCTGTGCGTTGGCAACGAGATTGATGGTCACGAAATTGGTGAACGACTGCGCCAGTGGTGTCTGCTCATGCACGTCCGTGACGGCTTGTTTGATGGCGGCACGCAATGTGCCGAGTGCGTCATTGGCGGATGAGTCATCGCTCATGATCTGCTCCCTACGTTGGTCCTAACCAACAGGTTCAAAGGGTCAGGCGTTCATGCCTATCTCAGCTTGATGGACTTGGCCATCAAGCACCCCCGCATGTTTACAACAGTGCTTAATCTATCTGCGTCCCTTGACAGGCGCGATTCCGTAGGTGATTTTGGGCTTCCGTAGGTGGTTGCTGCCGGATAAGCATCGGCGAGATGCCTGGAATTAGGCGTTTGCTCGTGTCCGGATTCGAAGCTGACCGCCTACGGAACGCAAAAATCACCTACGGAACGCAGTCAGTCGCTTTGCGTCGTGTCGATGACGTTGCTGCAGTATGCCGTCCTGCCGGCAGTCACGTCGGCGTAGAAGCGCTGTTTTTCATCGATGTAGGCGATGGCTTTACGCAGTTCCTCCATTGCGTCTCCAGATGCTCGCGTTTTTCGGCAAGGATTTCCTGACGTTCCGGTATCGATGACTCACCTTCGAGACAGAGTTGCGTGTAGTGCCGCATCTCCTTGATGCCCAGACCGCAGCGTTTGAGGCATGTCAGGTCGTTGATCCATGCGATGCATCGCGCGTCGAAGACGCGTCGGTTGTTCTGGTCTCGTTTGAGACCGGGCACGAGTCCTGAATTGCAATAGAACTTCAATGCTTCGTAATTCATGCCGGTTAGTTTGCAGGCCTGCTTCATCGTATAGGTTTTCATGTTCTTATGGAGTGGCACTGCCGTGATTGCTATACGTGGCTCCTTTCGGACGCTGCGCGGCAGGACGTTCGGCGGGTGCCGCCGGATGGGGTCGGGCTTGAGGCGCATTGTTCTTTTTGTTTGTACCTATCATGTCACATTTCCGGTTATTAATACCGGTAGATAGTACCGGCGTGCCGTAATTTGACCGGTAGCAGCTACCGGATTTTATCGTGGGGGTCAGAACGGCATACATGCCGGCACTGAATACCGACGAATTTATGGAAGGAAAAACAGTGGAATACGTGAAACTTGCCAACGGTATTGAGATTCCGAAGATCGGATACGGCGTCTTCCAGATCAGCAAGGACGATGCTCCTCGCTGCGTGCGCGAGGCCATCGAGACCGGGTACCGCCATATCGACACCGCACAGTCGTACTTCAACGAGGCCGAAGTCGGCCAAGGAATCAAGGATTCCGGTATCGATCGTAAGGATCTGTTCCTCACTACCAAGATCTGGATCAGCAATTACGGCTATGAGAACACGCTGAGGTCCGTCGATGTGTCCTTGAAGAAGCTTGGCACCGACTATCTCGATCTGGTGTTACTGCACCAGCCGTTTTCCGATACCTACGGCGCGTGGCGTGCACTCGAAAAGCTCTACAAGGACGGCGTGATCCGCGCCATCGGCGTGAGTAACTTCTATCCGGATCGTCTGGCCGATATGGTCGCCTTCAATGAGATCGCCCCGATGGTCGATCAGGTCGAGACTAATCCGCTCAACCAGCAGATCGAAGCTCGCAAGAACATGGTCAAGCGGGGCGTGGCTCAGGAAGCATGGGCTCCGTTCGGGGAGGGCATGCAGAACATGTTCTCCAATCCCACCCTGGCCAGGATCGGCGAGGCGCATGGCAAGTCCGTCGCGCAGGTGATCCTGCGTTGGCTCACCCAGCGCGACATCGTTGCTCTGCCCAAGTCCACGCACAAGGAGCGCATGGAAGAAAACCTGAACATTTTCGATTTCCGGCTCTCCGACAGCGAGATGGCAACCATCGCGGGCCTTGACACCAAGACCAGCATGTTCTTTCGCCACGACACCCCTGAGGCGGTCGACCGCTTCGTCGGTTATGTCAAGGAACGTGCCGGCCGCGAATGATTCCGGTCCATGACATGGTCGGTGCCGGCAGCACTGTGTATCTGGGCTTCCCGATTTGGTGGATGGCACCTGTTTGGCTGGTGAACGATTCCGTCAAATCCAACGATTTCGCAGGTAAGACGATCATTCCGTTCTGCACTTCCGCCAGCTCCGATATCGGCAACAGTGCATCCACGCTCCAGAAAATGGCAGGCAGCGGTACATGGCTTACCGGGCACCGTTTCTCGGAATCTGTTTCCGAGAAGGACGTGACCGATTGGCTGATTTAGTCCAAAAACGGTATCGCCGAATAGCGAAGACATGGGGCGACCATTGTACGTTCGGCTGCAGCATTTCGTGTGCTGAATAGCAGGTCGCCTCTTCCACGCTCTTTTGAGTATCCCATCCGAATGTTTAAGCCGGTGTGGAAGTAGTAAGTGGTATGTGTGCTGTCCTGCCTTGCAGGAAGACATGGCGGGCATTTTCATTATGATGAAACGTCATCAAATATCGGATTATTCCCGATAATCATTCCATGAGATGGGCTTCCCCGTATTATTTCCTGAGACGTTTGTGACGCCCCTATGTATTTGCGTGCGGGGATAGAATTGTTGACGGAAGAGAACCGTGAAAGGAATGTGCGTTGGCGAGAAATGACGGGAGTCGAAGGAGGCGGGGCGGTCTTTGCGATAGGTTGTTCGGCGATCTCAGTGCAAAAAAGTTGCGTAAGGTGTTGTTTGGCGCTGTTGCGGCAATTGTCACTGTTGCAGTTGTCCTGTTTGTGTGGAACGGTGTCGTTAAACCTGTTTTTGACAATGCAAGGACCGAATCTACCATCAGTGTGGAAAGCCAGTTGCAGGCGGCTGTGAATATCGACGATCTATCGACCGCGAAATTCCATTATGGCGGTGTTGCTGTAAAGAAAGACAATGCTGGTAAGGACAAGTGGCATGTTGCATATGAGGCGACGGTGACTGCTGGCGTCAAGATGAGCGATATCACGTTCGAAGTGGACGATACCGCGAAGACCGTCACTCCGATTCTGCCGAAGCCGACTATTGGGGACGTCGTGGTTGATAGCGGCAGCTTCGACTTTTTCGAGAACAATCCGTCCGTTGAAATTGATGAGGTGATCAAGCTTTGCAAGCAGGATGCGCAACAGGAAACCAAGACAAACGGAGACATTATTTCTATTGCTGCCAGCAATCTTGAACAAACTGTGGATGCGTTGACCAAGGATCTCGTGGAAGCAAAAGGATACAAATTGCAGAAGGCCGAGACCGTAAAACTCACTAAGGAGACCGCGCATGCTGACGAATAATCGTTCCATGAAACGTGCGATTGCCGCATTATGTGTTGCTACGCTTGCATGTTCTGCTGTAGGGTGCGGCGAGGAAAAGAAAGAAGCTATCCCAACTTTCTCGAATGCCACGTATATCGCACAGATGGCCACATTAAAATGTTATTACCACAACACGGCCAAGCTCAGTCATGAGGGATCGTGGTTCTTCAATAATGGCTACAAACGTATGTGGATGGAATACAGTGGCATCGTGAAGTACGGTATTGATGCCGATAAAGTAACAATTAGTCCAGATGCCAACGGTCATAGAGTAATCATTACCGTGCCTCCAGCTCACGTGTTGGATGATCCGGACGTAAATGAGAAGTCGTTCAGCAAACCGCTGGTGAGCACTGGTTTCGCCACTTCGATTACCGCCGAAGAGAAAACGGAAATGTTTGATAAGGCCCAGCAAAGCATGCTGAAGCAGGCGAAAACCGATTCGGCGTTGCTTGCCCAAGCCGAAGCTCGCGCGCGGACTATTCTAGAGCAGTATGTGCGCAATGTGCTTGGCGACGACGCGAAGAACTGGACTATCGAATTCAAGGATGTGCAATAGTCGCCAAGCGAGAACTGGCTTACCTCACCCGCAATTGCCATCGTGGATGGCGGTGGCCAGCTGATCGCTGGATGCATCCATCGCGTATTCGGCGACACCCTGCTGCTGATTCGTGATGCGGTCGCGGTCGGCCCCGAAAAACAGCACCGAATAGGAATTCGTCACCGCCTCCGTACGGTCGGCTGCGATTGTCGGTTGCGTGGTGCCGCAGGAGATCATGATCGAGCGGTGCGAGAGCTCGTGCTTGACCATGTCCACCAGCCAAGGGCTTCGCGCGGTCTGCGTCCAATCCGGATGCGTGGTGAGCATATGCACGACATTCCTCTGCGAGCGGTCGGGCATCTGGCAGTAATACGCAGCCACGAATCCACTCGGATTCTCACCTGACTGGCCGCCGCAGTTGAATTCCATGGTCTGTTCGATCTGCACGCCCATCGTCGATGCCACGTTCGTGGCGAGCGTGTACCATCCGGCCGGATCGAGATCACCGTTGCGTTCGGGCACGGCGATCGCAGCCGCTGCGGCTTCCGCGTTATGCAGATTGCTGACCGCAGTCGAGACCTGCTGTTTCACGTCCGAGCGTAGTTTGTGCAGCGACCGTAGGTCGGCGAGCATCTCCCTCATCGATGCATACGCGCGCTGTTTGCCGTATCGGTCGATGAGCTCGTTCGCCTGCGTCGGATCGTCCACCTGCAGCAGCCATTGCGCCGCATGCTGGCTGAAATCATCCGCCATGGCCGCGTCGACCGCGCTGAGCAGCTCCTTGGTCTGTCCGTCGAGATTATGTGCCGCCACGCGCATGCTGTCGATGATGGTGCGCTGCTGGTTGCGGTACAACAGTCCGATGATGCGTTCCTGCAGATTGTCCGACAGCAGATACTTGATCTGCTTGGCGTCGGCAAGCCGGTCGTAATCGTCCATGCACTGCTGCACGGTTTCGATGTGCGCGGCGAATCGGTCCGGATCATCCAGGCCCTGCGCGAACGTGATGCTGTCCTGCGCGGTCTGCCGGATGCCTTGCATGGTTTCGATCTGCGGCTTGACATTGCCGGCCGCTTCACTGGTGGTGGCGTGCAGGAAATTGGCGACGCCGGCGATGACGGCAAGCACGACGAGCACGCCCACGATGCGTAGGACATTCCGCCGGCTGCGTGAATTCGGGTTGTGGTACGGCATATTCTCAGACTACCTTGCTCGTGTGATGCACCGATGCTCCCATCTACCGCCGTTTGGCTCCATCCGGCCATGCGATGCCGGTGTCAGGGGAGTGCAGGACGTTCTTGTAGATGTCGTTGCGTACGTAGATTTCCACGGAACCGCGCGACCGCTGGTCTTTCCATGGCGTGACGGTTTCGGCGATGCGTATTTTCGTGTAGTCGTTCCGGTCATAGCCGAGGGCGCTGAAGAAGAACGGCTGATAGATGGTGTCGTAGAATTCGGGTTCGCCCCATGATCTCCAGGTTTCGATGTCTTGTTTGCCGGCATAGGGGTCTATGCACCATTCCCAAGAGATGTAGCTGCGCCCTTTGTAGGCATTGGACATGAGCGTACGCTTGAAGTACGGGTCGGCGGTGACCAGTGTTCCGCTCACCCACGATGTGTAGTCGATGCAGTCCTTGCCATCGGCGCAGTAGCCGCCTTGATTGATTCGTTCCTTGACATCCGGGGACGCATTCGTGGAATTGATGCGAGTCCAGCCAGCCATCCAACGGTATTGCTCCAGATGATTGGTCTTGATGAACGAGGCCACCGTCCGGGATGAGGAATACTCGTATCGTATGTCGCATATGCTGGCGTTGATCGTCCAATACACGCTGATTAGCATGGCACCTAAAGCGAGGGCCTTCAGCATGATGAGATAGTTGCGCGCTTTCTTCACCCCAAGCTTGCCGGCGAATTGGTCGGCCATGGTGGCGCACCAGGCCGGCCAATCATCCACGCCGATACGTCGCTCGTCGCAGTCAATCGCGAGCACCGCGATGAAGAATCCCAGCAGGATGCCCAGATGGTGCATAGAGAAATGCTGCGCGAACACCAAGCACATCACTGTGTACGAGCTCAGCAGCAGCATTGCGTTGTGCCGACGTCGGCTGATGTGGATGAGCGGGGCCCACATGAGGCATGACACGGTTCCCGTGTACAGCAGTGTCGGTGATAGGCCGATGAATACCAGATTCGTGTCCGACACCGTCGAGGTGAATAATGCTTCGGCCGGCAGCAGCAGCCAGGAATTGCAGATTTGTATCCATAGTGGTGCCGGCTGTGTCATGCCGGAGATGTCGAAATTGCCGGAATACACGTCTTTTGCGGGCATCACGTCGATCAGTATGGCCATCGCCGCCGCGAGCAGCGCCAGCAGCGCGATGAACCGTCGCCGGTTACGTATCAACGAGTGTTCCTGCCAGACGAACCGCACTACCCAATTCGCCGCGAACATGCCGGCGATTACCAGTCCATATGAACTGGTCAGGCACAGCAGCATCATGCTGAGCGCTTCGCGCCATGGTTTCTCGTCGCGGGTTTTCCAGTTGATAGCCACCAGCAGCATGGCGGCGACCATCAGCGCATAGGGGCGCGACGTGACGCCGTACTGATAGCACAGGAAATAGGAGAACGGCAGGATGACTTTGAATGGTTCCGGCAGTTTGGTTTTGAATTCCAACAGCCAGATCATGAGTGTGGCGCATGCCAGATTGATGCTTTTCAGACCGATCTCGTAGGGTACGCCGAGTTTTGCGGGTGCGGCGAGCATCATCCACCACAGAGGCGGATGCCCCTCATAGTGTGGACGTTCCAGAATCATCTCCCGCCACGAGCAGTCGCGCGCGATGAGCCAGGCTTGCGCCTCGTCGAACCATGGTTCGTGGAAACACATCACCGTGCCCACCACGATGACATACGCCGCGAGCACGATGCAGTGCAAACGATGAGGCGTGAGCCAATGCCGAATTGCGTCGCATCGTGTTCTGTTGTCTGTGGCTGCTACTGTTGCAGAACTCATGTTTCCTGTTTCCCGTTGCGTTCGAAATACGCGCGATTGCTGCGTGACTTTGCGATTATTGCGTGGCCGCGCATGGATCATGGCGGTTCCGTCATATTCCATGTTGCGGAACCGCCATTGGACATATGGGCATACCACGCGCCAGCCGTGCCGGCCATCCTTAGAACGAGGAACGTGCGCCGCAGAGCTTCTCGAACTCTTCACGCACTTGCACCTTCACCAACGCATCCTCGAACGTGATGGTGCCCTTGTTCACCAGTCGCGCCAAATCCTGGTCGAGCGTGTGCATGCCTTCCTTCTCGCCGGACTGTAGCACGGTGCGAATCTGATGCGCCTTGCCACTGCGGATCAGTGAGGAAACGGCCGGAGTGTTGATCATCACTTCGGTGGCCGGCGCGCGCCCGTGTCCACTGGCGCGCGGAATCAGCGTCTGCACGATCACGGCACGTAGGGTGGATGCCACCTGCACGCGGATCTGCTGCTGCTGGTTTTCCGGATACACGTCGATGAGACGGTCCACGGTGGAGCCGGCGTCCTGAGTATGAAGGGTTGCGAACACCAAGTGGCCGGTTTCCACTGCGGTCAGTGCGGTGGAAATGGTTTCCAAGTCTCGAAGCTCACCGACTTCGATAATGTCCGGATCCTCACGCAGCGCACGTTTCAGCGCTTCTGCGAAGCTTTTCGTATCAGTGCCCACTTCTCGCTGGCTCATCACGCAACGCTTATGCTGATGCACGAATTCGATCGGGTCTTCGATGGTGATGATATGGTCGGCACGTTCCGCATTCGCCTTGTCCACGATTGCGGCCAGTGTGGTCGACTTACCGGAACCGGTCGGGCCGCATACAAGCACCAGACCACGCGGCAACAGCGCAAGGTCGGCGATACGCGGGTCAATTCCCAGTTCCTGCGCGGTTTTGATTTCCGTAGGAATGGTACGCAACGCGGCGCATACGCCCATACGGTCGCGGTATACGTTCACACGGAAGCGCAACAGGTCGCCAATGGCGAAGGAGATATCAAGTTCCAGATCATCTTTGAAACGTTCCATCTCCAATTCGTTGGTCATGACTTTCACTGCTTCGTACGTGTGATCCTTCGTCCACACGCTCAATCCCTTGGCGGGGCGCAGCTTGCCATCCACGCGCAGCATTGGCGGGTCGTTGATTACCAAGTGCAAATCGGACGCATTGAGCTCAACCAGCTGGCGGATGGCCGACACGAATTCGTCGTCCGCGTCCGGATGTTCGGTGCGCAGCGTCTGTTCGACCTGCTCGGCCTTGATCTTACGTTCTTCCGGAACGGCATCCTCGTCGGCGTCGTTGGTTTCAGGCACTACGAAATCCGCGAATGGCCTGGTCTGCGGCTGGGGCTGACTCATCTGCTGTTGCTGTGGCTGCGGCCTTTGGAAAGCTGCGTCCTGCGGAATGTGAGTGATGGTCGGAGGCATCTGCTGCGCTGCGGTTTCGGCGATGTCGGCCTGTCGCTTAGCGAATGGTGTGGCACCCGGTACGAAGGACGGTGGATTGCTGTCGATCTGCTGGATCGGCCCATGCTCCTCATATGCGGGATTTTGCTGGGTCGCGTCAGTGTCCTCATCAAACTGCAGGCTGCCGGTACCGACTGGTTGACGGTCGATTGTTGTTGGAAAAACATGCGCTTCCTGCGATTGTTGTATGGCTTGCGTAGTCTGTTGTTGAGCAACAGACTGTTCGGATGGTTGAGACTGTGAAACTGGCTGCGGGTCGGGAATTTGCACATCCTGCTGGCTTACAGTCGGCATTGAATTAAGCGAAGCGAAAATGCCCTTAAGGCTTTCATCATCTGCCTGAATCGCATTGTCGGAAGACCAATGACGTCCCTTGCGGGGATCCTCATTGAACGATGGAGTGTTGTTGGGAATGGTCACGCCTTTGAGACCGGAAAGATATCCGCCATTGTTCCACGTTTGCTCGATGGTCATCATTGTCCTTTTAATAGGTGGGTTGCTGTCTGAAAATGTCGGTCGTGCCGGCGCTTCGACGCGCCGACGCAACCGAACGTTTTATAGGTGTTTTATAAGTGCGGAGAGGTGCATAGGTGCATGTAACGTCAGGTGGAACCTACACCGTCACGCGAAGCACTTCCTCCACGGAGGTAATGCCTTGAAGCGCCTTCTGCCAACCGTCCTTACGAAGTGTGGTCATGCCTTGCTCCTTCGCCGCCTTGTCAATATCAATCGACGTGGCGCCACGGGCTATAAGATCCTCCATTGTTGAATCCACGCCCATGACCTGCTGGATGGCCACACGGCCGCTATAGCCGGTGTTGGCGCATTCTCGGCATCCTACCGGACGCCATATCGTCGGAAGAGGGGTATCTGGCATGTGTGGAACACCCAACGTCCGAAGCTCCGCCTCGGTGGCAGTATCCTGACGCTTGCACTTCTTGCACAGGCGGCGAGCCAGTCGCTGAGCCATCACCGCAGCAAGCGACGAGCTCAATAGGAACGGCTCCACACCCATTTCCGTCAAACGTGTCACCGCGCTTGGCGCATCATTGGTGTGCAGGGTGGAAAGCACCAAATGGCCGGTCAACGAAGCCTCAATAGCAATGTTGGCGGTCTCCTGATCTCGAATCTCGCCGATGAGCACCACATCAGGGTCTGCACGAAGGATCGAACGCAGAGCCGCGGCGAACGTCATACCGGCCTTGTTGTTCACCTGAACCTGATTGATGCCTCTCATACGGAATTCCACCGGGTCCTCAACCGTAATGATGTTGATTTCCGGACGGGCCACATCACCCAACGTGGCATACAACGTGGTCGACTTACCCGAACCGGTAGGACCGGTGACCAACACCAGACCATACGGACGGTTGTACGCCTTGGAGAACACGTCGAAATTACGTTGGCTGAAATTCAAATCCTCCACCTTGAGATTGCCCGAAGGCGTGCTCAGGATTCGCATGACGATCTTCTCGCCCCATACCGTCGGCAGTGCGGCCACACGAAGATCCACCTTCTGACCATTGTGCTTGACGGTGATGCGGCCGTCCTGCGGCTTACGGCGCTCGCCGATATCCATATCGGACATGACCTTGATGCGGCTGATCACACCTTGGGTCATGGCTTTCGGCGCCTTTTGGAACACGTGCAGCACACCGTCGATACGGTAGCGCACGAGCAGACCGTCTTCCTGCGGTTCGATGTGGATATCGGAGCAGTGGTCGTCGATGGCCTGGTTGATGAGCAGGCTGACGAAGCGTGCCACAGGGGAGGCGTCCTCGCCGCTGTCGGATTCGAGGTCCACTTCCTTCTTGGCGGTCGCCGCGATTTCGTGCGACAGCTCGGTCAGCTCCGCGTTGGCGCGCAGGTACCGGTTGATGGCGTCCTTCACCTGAGAAGGCATCGCCACCATGGGAATGACCGGCATGCCGGTGCTGGCGGACACGTCGTCGATGGCGGCGAAGTTTTTCGGGTTGGCCATGGCCACGGTGATGCGTCCGTTGACAATGGACAATGGCAGCAGCTGGTTGCGACGGCACAGGTCGTCCGGCACCATGCTGATGACTTCTTTGTCTACTTGGTATTCGTTGAGGTCTACGAACGGTAGGCTCATGCCTTGAGCTAGCGCCATGGCATATTCGCGTTCGGTGTTTTCGTCCATGCCTTCGGTGGATGTGGGCATGGCGGGAAAGTCGCTAGTGGCGTTGCTGGGTGCAGCGGCATGGCGTGGCTGGCTCGGCGTGAAAATCTGGTTGATTTCTCCTGTGACCGGGGAATTCAAATCCATGCGCTGTGAGAAATCGCTCGGCGTGTCGTCGTTTCGATTGCGCTTGAGGAAAGGGAAACGGCTTCCCGAACCGGCGTCGCTCATAATGACCTCCTGGACCATGCGCCGGAACGCACGGTATGACTTATGGCCCTTTGCGAACACAGGTGTTTGCGGGCCTGAGAATGTTCAGTTGTTCATGGTCATGTGAGCTAACGATTGCAGTGTTGTGCACTACTACTCGCATAGTTTAGCGGCTTTGTGACTGAAACGCCAATTGTCATGTGGTGTTTGGAAGGGTGTGAAAACGTTGGCAGGGAATCGTGATACAGTACAGATATTCATGCACCGCCTTTTCTGCGGTGATTTTTCCTGTTGCCTCCGATGATGGGGTGATACTGCATGAAGGAGCTGCTCATGGAGCACAGCTGGCGTAGGGCGGTAAATGATGCCGCGACAGGGCTTGCAATACATAACGTCAAACGATTGCCGAAACGTGGCGAGTCGGGTTTCACATTGGTTGAGGTATTGGTGGCGATTGTGGTGCTGAGCATCACAGGTCTTGCCGCCGCACAGTTCGCGATTACTGCGATTCGTACTTCTTATGCCCAGCAGCAGCGTTCAGCAGCCATTGCTTTGGGTAGTGATGGTATCGAACGCATGCGCGCACAGATAGCGGATCATACTTCTGCGCCATCCTCCTATTACACGGATTTGCTGCCTGGCATGGGTGTGGATGATGTGAAGAAAGCACATGCGAATCTCACGGCAGTGGGGGCCATCACCTCACAATTCTCGGATTTGGAGGCTACGGCCACTCCGGATGCCGATACGAGCAAGTACATTCAGCCGGTGCGCACTACCACGGGCAAAGACGCCAAACATACTACATATACGGTGAACACCGTGATTGAGAAGTGCTATCGGGAAAGCGGCACCATGGATTGTAGAACCGCTTCGGAACTGGGTATTGACGGGCATGCGTCCATTAGCGGTCTTGACGGTACTCCTGACGCCTCGCTGCGATCCAGCATCCTGAGTCAGGACAACATTCCTACTAAGGGATTCACCTTTATGGCGAAAACGTATATGCCGATGGTACGCGTGGTGGTAGGCGTCACCTGGTCGGACAATATTGGCGCAGACAAAACGGCCGTGTATACCACCAATGAACTGCTGAATGTGATCGGGGCCTGAAGGAGCGGGACGGCTTATGGAAGAGAAGAACTCTGGATTCAGTCTGAATCGCCGATTATTACGTGCGCTCCGTAGGCGTGCTCGTGGTGAAGGCGGCGTTACCCTGGTGGAGATGATGGTTTCATTGTTTATTTTTGCCATTGTTTCCACCATGTTCACGGTGTCGATCGTACAATATTTGCATTCCACCACAGCCGATGCTATCCGCACCAGATCGGCTACGGAAATAGCTACATCGGTGCAGGCTCTGGACCGATATGTTCGCAATGCCGAAGGTGTGGAAGAGGCTGCCAGCGGTGACAGGTTGACTTTGGTGACCACTGATGCCGATGGGATTCGGCAATGCGCTGTGATTGAGTACACAGAGGCCACGTGGTCCGGCGGGCGAGTTGATGATTATGGTTCCGTCGTGGTAAAAACCAGACCATATGCAACCGGTGCGGGGGGAGCGTGGAGCGAGCATGCGGTGTTGACGGCGGTGATGAACAACAGTACCGCTTCAACGTCCGATGATTCGCTGTTCAAAAACAAACTGTTCAGCATGGATGGCGGTACGCGCGTGGTGCGGTATTCGCCGGTGACGGGTTCGTATGTGGGTGGCAAGCCGGTCACCTCGAACACATTGACATCGTTTACAGCTCGCAATGTGGGTTCGAGTGCTTCGGTCGACTTCAGTCAATGTCGTTGAATGACGGTGTCTGTAAGGGCTCTCCCTTGTGGGGGAGCCCTTTTTCTATACTTCCAAATACCCCCGACGCGCCCGGGGGGAAATGGTTTTTTGATGAATTTTCGTCAAAACATGCTGAAAATATTTTCTGAAACACTATTGAAAATATAACTATTCCGGGGCAAACGTTTCAGACGAAGAGATACACCGGTAGACCGACGGACTCAACGCATGTTACGGAATCGGACGGTGGTGATTGTGTGAAGAGGGGTTATGCAATCGTATTGAAAAAGTTTGATTCGGGGTTGTGATGAAATCGGTGGATGAAACATCATTGGTGCGATTGATGCACTGCATCTGGTACTGCAAACGATGTCAATACGACTACGCTGAGAGTTGTTGGTTATGTGAGCCAGCCACCCCCACAAGGGGAAATAACGCAAAGAAGAATCGCTGTGGACCATCCGAAGTTGGACGGTCCCACGGTATGTCCTTCCAATTGGAAAGAAGGGTTTCATTATGAAGAGCGTACGTAACGCACTCAACCGCCGCGCCAAGGGTGAAAAGGGCTTCACCCTCGTCGAGCTGCTCGTGGTGGTCATCATCATCGGCATCCTTGCCGCAGTGGCCGTCCCAGTTTACCTGAACCAGCGCAAGTCCGCATGGAATTCCCAGACCGAGTCGGATGTGAAGAACGCGAGCCTCGTGGTTGAGACCGCTACCACCAGCAATAACGGCAAGATTCCGACATTACCTGCCACCTGTGGCTCCACTGGATGTGATATCAGCGGAAACAAAGTGACTGTGACTGATGGTGTAAAGCTCGAGTTCACATCTAAGGACAACACTTACACTATCAAGGGCACGAATGAGAACAGCGGAACCAAGGTCTACACCTATGATTCATCGACGGGCAAGATGACTGCTGTGGACAAGAAGTAGTCTCTTCCAGTCGAATCGGATGTCGGGGACCCTGTATGTCCCCGACATTCTTGTATCAACCGTAATCAAACACAATCGAACATCATTTGATTCTTTGGGGGAAAGTATGGCCGGCAACGACGCGCAGGTTTCAATGGATAACGGCACCAGGCAGTGGCGTTACAAGGGCGTCTCGTTCGACGGCCAGCGTAAAGAGAAGGGTGTGGTCGAAGCGCAGACGCGCGACCAAGCCATCGAACGCATTAAAAAACTCGGACTGTATCCGACCGACCTGACCGACACGGCCGCCGGCACCGGTCTCAACACTGAAATCAACATCAAGGCGTTCGAGAAATATCCAAGCAAAAAAGACTTCGCCGTAACGGCGCGGCAGCTCGCCACCATGGTGGCGGCTGGCGTCTCGCTGATCCGAGCCTTGAACATCGTCACCGAACAAATCGAGAACGTGAAACTCCGCAAGGCAGTGCAGGCCTGCGTGGCGCAAGTGGAAGGCGGCTCGTCCTTCTCCGAAGCCATGTCGGCGGATCCCGATTCCCTGTTCCCGCCGATCATGGTCAACATGGTTCGTGCCGGCGAGACCGGCGGCTTCCTAGACAAATCGCTGCTCACCGTGGCGGACAGCTTCGAAGCGGATGTGAGGCTCCAAGGGCAGATCAAAAGCGCCATGGCCTATCCGGTCGTGGTACTGGGCATCGCCCTGATCTTGGTGATGGTGATGCTGCTCACCATCGTGCCGATGTTCGCCAGCATGTACGATTCCATGAATGCCCAGTTGCCATTCGTGACCCAGATCCTGGTGGACCTCGGCAAAGTGATGCCCTACGTGCTTCCGATGCTGATCGTGGCCGTCGTGGCGCTGGCCATGTTCTGGAAGCGCAACCGTAACAAAGACATCATCCGCACCTGGTGGGATCCGTTCACACTCAAGGCACCGGTGTTCGGCAAGCTGGACACCAACGTGGCCCTGGCCCGCTTCTGCAATAATTTCTCTTCCATGCTCGCTTCCGGTGTGCCAATTCTCCAGGCACTTGATATCGTCGGATCGACTTCGGGCAACTATGTGATCGATTCGTCTTCGAAGCGTGTGGGCCGTTTGGTGGAACGTGGCTACCGTCTGGCCGACAGCATGAGCACCGAAAAGATCTTCCCGAACATGCTGGTGCAGATGGTGTCCATCGGCGAGGACTCCGGCGCCATCGACAAAATGCTGTCCAGCGCGGGCCGAGCGTATGACGAAGAGGCCCAATCCATGGCCAAACAGCTCACCTCGTTGCTGGAACCACTGATGATTCTGTTCCTCGGCGTGGTGGTCGGCTTCATGGTGGTGGCATTGTATATGCCGATGTTCTCCATGTTCGACGCCATCAATGGTCAGGCCTGACCTGATATCCGAGTACCCGAGCGAAACATACCTTTATATATAGGAGCAAGCATGAAACAGACCGGATTGTGGTCCAGACTCAACCGCAGGTACCGTGCGGCATTACGCGAACGCATGGGGGAGCACGGCGCCGCCATGATGCTGGCCATTCTGTTCGTGATGGTGGTGCTCACCACATCCGCTCTGGTCATGACTACCCTGCTTGCCCAGGCGATTCCTTACAAGAACAATAAGGAAAACTCCCAAGCCAACTATGCGGCCGAATCCGGCCTTGAAGTCGGCTTGAGCTATATCAATGAAAATCTGGCGAAGTTGCAAGGTTCTACGAGTCTTGATGATTTACAGAAGGTGTTGCCTGCCGTTGATGCTGATATGAACGACAGTTCCAAGGATGGTGAATTTGCCAAATATGATGGCGCATCCGTATTGTTGAATCATGTTGCTTTGAATAAGACGGTAAAAACATCGGATACGGCTTCATATACGCCAGATGACCTGTCCTATCGTGTGCGCATCAATTTCTACGACGCCAATCCGGATGACGCATCGGCGGAGATGATCAACTCCCCCTCCGATCTGAAAAGCCTCCAGTACGCCGAAGTCGTGGCCACGGGCTTCATCAACCGCTATAAGGATGGCCGTACGGCGGGCAACGCCCAAAAACCGCAGGCCATGAAACGCGCTATATGCAAGATCGAAGCCAAAACGGACTCCACCACCACGAACCATTCCAGCACCCTGGGCGTCGGTGGCCGCATGGGCATGGGTTTTTATGCCGCGGCGCCCTACAACAGGCTCGATTCGCAGTTCGTATGGGTACCCGTGGATTATGATGGCGTGTCCATCGGATCCGATCCAACCGGCGAAGTTAAATTCTCCGGCACGGTGGATTCCGGACACACCAATACCAGCCAGCTGTCCGATGGCACTGCGACGTTGAATCCAGTGAACCGCACCTGCATGCTGGCCACCACCATTCCGGTTACCAACGAGAAGAAAAGCATTGCCGAGAACCTCGATTTAAGCAAATCGCCTCAAGCCGGTTCTGGGCTGGTGGTACTGCCCGCCGCATACAACGCGGGAGGTGACACCTACCAATATACTGAGGAATGCCGTGCTGACGGTGCGTACTCCTCATTGAACACGTGGGTGTACTACAAGGACAATTCCATCCGTCTGGCCTCGAATATGGGATTGTGCGTCACCGGCGTGAGCATCGATGACACCGACGGCAAGACTCCGGCCACCCTGCAGCCATGCGGCACATCATACGGAGTCCACTTCCAGGGCGATTATTATACGGATCCGAATAAGGTTGCGCAGCAGACGGAGAAGAACGACCCGAACAGTCTGCTCAACAAATACCAGAAATGGAACTTCTACAACGGGTTCATCAACGCCGGATACTGGAACGAGCTGACGGGCGATGTCAGTGCGCAAGCAGCGTCATATGATTCCGCTCTGCCTGAAAGCAAGGGATATGCCGTAGCCGGCGTGCAGAGCGGCAAAAAGACCAAGTTCCAACGTCTGGAAGTCACCCATTACGGCGGTAGCCCACAAGACAGTGGCGATCCGCATTTTGCGGGCGGCAATATCAAAGCCACCCCCTACAGTCAGGCGTATATGGTGTCGCAATGGACCTATAACTTCAGCGATTCCTACTTTTCGAACGGTGCCGACATGCAGGATGCCACCGCATCCTTCAGCCAAGCAGGCGAAGCGGGATACGGCACCAATCAGATGGTGAACTCCGCATCCGGATTCTGCATGGTGATGGACGGCAACGACGTATACGCCGACACCTGCGACGTGCATAGTGCGGACTTCGACGCGAAATGCTACCAGAAGACGATCATGGGGCAAGGCAGCGATTTCATCTCGACCTCTCACTGTTCGACCGCCGACAAGGAGAACTTCAACTTCACATCCGACCGCGTCTCCTATACCGAAGATGCCAGCGCCGATGGCACTGGCATCGACACCACCATAGCCCTGCACGACACCAACGGCAACACGAAGTACCTGCATGTTTCCGGCAGTAAGGTGTCGTTGACCGATAATCCAAGTGACGCCACAAAGTTCCGCCGATATAACGAGCACAACACCTCGAAAGCGGTGAGTTACGGCGGCAAGACGCAGTATCCATGGGCTGGCACTTTCCAAACCAGCGAAGGCATGTGCCTGACGGAAATCTATCCGGGAGACTATGTGGAAAGCAATGGGAAGAAAGACCGTCAATACAATCGCTCAGACGGTCATTCCATGCTGAAAATGGTTTCATGCGGAACCGATCGTGACGTGCGTGGGCGACTGGTGAAATCGCAGGCATGGAACGCTTCAGTGAATTATGGTGATGCCGGATCGGCCGGTAGCATTACTTGGACAACGACAACGACCACCGTATCTATCCCTACCAGTACCTATTTCTCAGCGGTTGTGGACTCCACCGTCACATCCAGAAAGTGGTGAACGGCATGGATATAGTGAATGATGTTCCTACCGTGGTGATACTGCTGGTGGCCTCGCTGATCATCGGCTGTATCTTCGGATCTTTCCTGAATGTAGTGATATGGCGCGTGCCGAACCACATAAGCATCACCAATCCGAAACGTAGCTTTTGTCCGAAATGCGAATCGCCAATCGCTTGGTATGACAATATTCCCATCTTTTCCTGGTTGGCACTCGGCGCGAAATGCCGACACTGCAAAGAACCGATTGCCGCACGATATCCGCTGGTCGAATCGCTTGGCGGACTGTCCTTCCTTGCCGTAACCGCAGGTGGACTGTTCGGCGCATACCCGTTATGGGCACTACCCGTGCTGTACGTGTTCGCATGCGTGTCCATCGTCATAGCGTTCATCGACTTGGACCACCATCTCATCCTCAACGTAGTGCTACTGCCGACGCTTATCGCAACGGTGTTGCTGCTGGTTGTGGCATCGTTTGGCATAGGGGAGTGGAATCGTCTTGGTCGCGGAGCGCTCTGCGCGCTGATTCTCTTCGTGTTCTATTTCGTACTCTCACTCATCTGGAAAGGTGGCATGGGAGACGGCGACATCAAACTCGCGTTCATTCTCGGATTGCTGCTTGGCTGGCTTGGCTGGCCGCAATTCATCATTGGATCGTTCGCCGCGTTCTTCATCGGCGGTGCCATCAGCTTGGTATTGCTGGCCAGCAAAAAGGTCGACCTTCATGGAGGCATCCCCTTTGGGCCATCCATGCTGCTCGGCGCATGGCTTGGCATTTTCGCCGGCGTACCAATCGCCACACTATACCTGCAACTCACCGGACTTGCGTAACGCATCCGCATACAAGACCCATATATATAAGGAGAGACCATGAGAGCAATAACGGCGCTGTCGATTGCGAGCGACGCCATACGAGCGGCGGGCATAGGCGACCCCCACACTGGATTCCCGAATCATGCCCCTATACGGATTCGCCGACCATCAAACACTTCCAGGCGCTTCCGCTGCCCGTTGGAGCTGTGGTGGATGGCGAAGTGGTGGACGCCGAAGTGGTCACCGGTCTACTGAAAACGTTGGTGCAACGCTTCAAGTTCCCGCGTGAGAACACCATACTCGTTTATTCGAGCCGTCGTATGGTGTTCCGTGAGGCGGACTTCCCCTACATGTCCCTAGCTGATTTACGCTCAACCCTGCCATTCCAGGCCAAAGGCATGATTCCATTGCCCATTGAGGAATCCGAACTTGACTTCGTGCCGTTGTCTGTAGTGGATGACGAGCAGAACGGCAAGCAGCTTCATGGCATTCTCGTAGCCACTCTGCGCGGTGGTCTGGAAAAAACTGCGTATACCGCAGAAGAAGCGGGTTTCGTGATCACCTCCATCGACGCCGGTCCGTTCGCGTTGGCCCGCCTGTTCAGCGACACCAACCAGGCGCAGACCGAAGCGGTGGTCAACATCAACGGCAACTGCACCGACGTGATCGTGCTCAATAACGGAAAACCCGCCTATATGCGCGTCGTGCCGTCCGGTGCCGACGACGTGTCCGACGCCATCGCCAATGCGCTGAGCATCTCCTTCGAAGACGCGGAACGCATCAAAAACCAGATTGGTCTGCAAAATGTGACCGGTGACGAACGTCTCGAAAAAGCCGAGGAAGTCATTCGTGAAACCACGGCGCAGCTCATCGTCGGTATTCGCAATACGTTGAACATGTACGACGTCGACCATGCGGACAGCACCATCAGCGGCATCATCCTCACCGGTACAGGTGCGCGACTCATCGGTCTGCCCCCAGTGTTGGCAAGCTCCATCAACAAGATGGTGCGCATTGGCGATCCGTTCATCCGCTTCAAGCTGTCCAAGGAAGTCGAACGTCAGAACATTGTGGCGCACGCGGTCGATTTAGGCGGGGTGCTGGGACTGGTCATCGGAAAGAAGCCGAGGTGAGTGTGATTATGAAACTTGATATGAAATCCAAGAAAAACAAGGCCAACTCCCACCGTGGACGTGGCAAGGAAATCGCCTATCCGGACACTTCGGACGGTCAGAAGGGCACCCTGCTATCCATGAACGTCTCCGATATCAGCAATGCGTTGAAGGCGGGCGGTATCGGCAAGCGTAGCACCGCGCCGGAAAACCCAGCCGACTGGACCATGCGCGCTAACCTGATTCCGCGTTCCATCGTCGGATTGAATCGCGATCGAGCCATCAAATACCTGTTAACGTATGTGCTGATCGGCGTGCTCATTGTATCTTTGGTGGTCAGCGTGTTCATGTTCGCCCAATCCACATGGGCGGACCATCGTGTGGAAGTGGCTCAACAGAAGACCATTTCCTTGCAAAAGGAGAAAGCGCAGTTCAAGGATGTCGAAGACACGTTGAATTCGCTGGACGATGCGCAGAAGGCGAAGATTGCCATGCTGTATGACGAAATGGACTGGATGAAGGTCGCCGATTCGCTGAACAGCTCGCTTCCGGAAGGCGGCCAGTATACGAATCTGGAACTCAAAAGCTTCCAGATCGCTTCATCGAACAATTCGTCCTCATCCTCCGACAATACGTCCACTGTGTGGTCTGGTAACGGCGTGATTTCCGCGGACTTCACCATCGAATCGCCGAATTTCTACTCGGCCAAGGACTTTATCAACAATTTCGCCTCGATTCCCACGTACAAGACGGGTTATGTGAGCTCTATTACCAAGAATGACAGTGAAGGTGGCACCACCTACACGTATACCGGAACGATTTCACTGGTGATGGACGGCAACACCACTTCGCGAAGCGACAACTCAGCAGGCGCGACCCAGGCCAACCGTGATTTGCTCGCCAAGCTGCGCGCAAGCCTCGACAAGGCTGCGTCCGGACAGTCTGATGCTTCTGCCAACCAGTCGACTGACACCTCATCCGATGCCAGCGGATCGTCCAACTGATAAGCAGGAGGAAACATGAACAAGCATAAAATCGCATGGATCGCACTGGCCGTCGGCATCGTAGTGGTGCTGATGTTGACATGGCTTGTAGGCGTATCTCCGCGTCTTACACACATTAAGGAAGCCGACGCGCAGACTGCGCAGATCGAAGAAAGCAACAAGAAAACGCGTGACCAGATTGAAACGCTGCGTATGGCGAGCGAGACGATCGGCCTGCAGAAGGATCGTTTGCGTCAGCTGCAGCGCCAGATTCCTGACGGCTATAACCAAAACGAATTCATCGATTCGTTGAATGCCGCTGCTGATGGTGCGGGCGTCTCCATCCAGTCTGTGACCTTCGATGAGGCCACCACCGCTGAAGTGCCGTCCGAAATGCAGGGAACCATCAAAGCCGGCCGGCTTGTGCAGGTTCCGGTGAGCATTACTGCGAATGGCAGCTATGATGCAATGCGTGGCTTCGTTCAGGCCGTGCAGGGCATCAACCGTATTGCCGTTCCTGAAGATGTGACGTACACCCTTGATAAGGGCGGCGACGCCACCAAGAACAACGTGACCATCAATTGTAAAATCTGGTCGCTGCTGCTTAACAATGACACCGTCGAAGACGAGAACGTTACCAAGCAGTGACAAACAATACATAAAGAACGATTCTCTCCTTATCCATTACATGGGGCCTTCCGCATTCGCGGGAAGCCCCTTATGTATCTTCACATATTCTTATGTGTTTTCATTCGGTTCTTGCATCAATTTGCCGTTCATCCCCATCGGAAATCACGTAACTTGCCATGCCGTGAAACTGTCAGGCAAAACTGTCAGCATGTGACGGTAGGCTTTGCGCTTGTAAAGACCCCAAACCATTCAATCCAGAAGGTGCATTGTGGCTGTATCCAAACTCGATGAAGTCGTATCCCTTGCCAAGCGTCGTGGCTTTGTTTTTCCCGCCGGTGAAATCTACGGCGGAACCCGTTCCGCATGGGATTACGGTCCGCTCGGCGTGGCGCTGAAGGACAATATCAAGCGCGAATGGTGGCGCTCCATGGTCGTCACCCGTGGCGACGTGGTGGGCGTGGACACCTCCATCATCCTGCCGACCCCCGTGTGGGTGGCTTTCGGCCCCGCGGCCGCCTTCAACCATCCCCCATCACGTTC
>OGRM01000923.1_pt1 | contig 21836 bp, 21 predicted proteins | sample 1553491 | NCBI WGS metagenome assembly OGRM01 (sample SAMEA2580110, study PRJEB22360) | human gut metagenome | biome: human gut; feature: human-associated habitat; material: faeces | place: Denmark | collected 2008/2010
GTTCGGACGGGATGGCCGGGGCCGGCATGGCGGATGGTGCGGGAACGGGAGCCGGAACGTCAGTGTCTTCCATGACGGTCAAGCCGACGGGAAGGACGGTGTTGATCTTGTCGAGACGGTCTCCCGCGATGATGACGATCAAATGGGTCGCGTACAGGAGTGCGACCGGGGGAATGCTCATGATGACCGGCGGCACCCATGCCGGCAGGTGGAATCCGGTGTTGAGCATCGCATGCAGGGCGTTGCCGGCGATGGAGAAGCTGCTGAACAGGACAAGACCGACCCACGGATAGGCGCTGCCTCGGATGTGGCCCTTCTTGAATCCCCACGTGGCCCAGGTGCACAGGAGGATCGTGCCGTCCACGCACACCGGGCCACCCCAGCTCAGGTACGGATTGATGCCGCATGCCACGAACACGAGACGCAGGGCGTCGAAGCTCAACACGAACGCGATCAGGCCGATGATGATGCCGGCCGTGATGCCGGGCCACATTTTGACGCTTGACCTTTCGGCCCGCGCTTCCTCGTCTTTGGTGTATTTCATGATTCAGTCTTTTCTCTCTGCCGGTCCACGACCGGCGATGATGGTTGGTTCAGTGGCGGGGGAGCGGACCCATACCCCTTGGGATCCGCCCGTCCGATCCCGGTCGCATGTCAGGCGGTGATTTCCTGGCAGACGATGGCGAGTTCGGTGCATCCGTCGATGAAACGCGACCAGTCGTTGTCGGTGTCATCAAGTTCCGCGTCCGCCCCGTCGAAGACGTTGTCGACGTCGATGTTCAGCAGGCGCAGCATCTTACACATGTCGCTGATGATGCCGAAGATGTTCGCGCCGCCACGGGAGACGATCTCGCTCACCGTGGAGCCTCCCGGCTGCCACTTGTCGGATTCCAGCAGATGCACCATCTCGTTGATGGCGCCGCGGGCGTCCGACGACTGGCTGACGAACGAGTCGATGTAGGAGCGGATGTCGGTCTCGCGGTTGCCCATGTCGAGGTCCAACGGCTGGTCGTCGTCGGCGTTGTCGAAATCGGTGTTGTCGATCTTGGCGGGTTCGAGTCCTTCGCTCATGCGACGCATCCTGTCCTTGCGGAGCGTGTCGGACACGGTGGACTGGCTCACGTCAAGGATTTCGGCGATGTCGGTCTGCTTGTTGCCGGCATCGGAGAGTTCCACAATCTTCTTGCGGCGCTCCTCACTGGACATGCTGCCCGCGTCTACGTGACGGAGTTTGCCTGCCGCGTCACGGACCTTGCCTTCTGCGGGAGCAATACCTGCTTTCGCTTTAGCATTACGAACAGTTTTTTCATCGACGCCAAGAAGAGCGGCGATGCCACGGTTGCTGATCTTGCCCGGAGTGAACCCAGTGATCAGGTCGGTGCGCTGCTGGCCGGTCGCGCGGATCTTCTCCGCGGCGAAGTTGTCGGCGCAGTATGCGACCCAGCCCTTCATGCCCTCGGGATAGCCGAGAGCGACCCAGATATGTCCATCGAAGGCCCTTTCCGCGGCATGCGTGAAATCGTACTGGGCTTCGAGAGCGTGCAGGAGCTTGACCTTGAGATCTTCGGTGGTCTGAAGAGCCTCCTGTTCGGTGTAATTGGTCTCACCCGGAGCAAGAGGATGCGCTGTCAGCTCATCATCTTGGAAGTTTCCGGCGAGAGCGGCAACCGGGTTGGTCTCGACCAGGTCCACGTCGGTGCCGGCATCCACGATTTCGGGGGTGACGGTCGGCGTGTTTTCCTGATATCGGGTTTCATTCGGTGTGGTGGATGTGGAATAATCAGACATTGAGCTGGTCCTTTCCTCAGAGTTGGAATTGATTGCATCTGCGTAGGTTTCGTTGAAATCGCTCATTGTGATCTCTTCTTTCTGCGATTGGTTCCTTGGCTGGTGACCGTGGAACCTTGGTTAATTGGGAAATGCTGGATGGGATTGACTCGCCGCCCGTATGTGAGCTGCAACTCATGTGCGGGCATTACTATTTGAGCGATATTGGCCCATCGCCAAGTGGTTGGTATAGGAACCCGACGAAAAGATTGGAATGGCTATGACAGGAGATGACTCCCTTGCATTGGATTCCATCACGTCGGACTACAGATTCATGTTGGAGCATGACGTCTCCATGTTGGAGATTGCTCTTGCGGCTGTGTCCTTCGAAGATTGCAGTCTTGATGACGCCGTTCCATTGGATCGGGCCTCCGTGGCGTACGATTGCTGGCTTGAAGCGTTGGAATCGCTTCATCCTGGCCATCGTTTCCGCGGATTCGGTCTGTCGGATGCGGAGCTTGCGGACGACGACCTGCTTGGTCGTTTGTTGCCGACTGTTTTGTTCGATGGTGGTTCTTGCCGGTTCATACGTTCCGTGGTTGCCGCGGTGAATGGCTACCGTAGGAATCACCGCGGTTGACGGTGTTTGCCGGCTTTTCTGTCTCTCTTCTGTTTTAGGTTTTGGGAAATGCTGGATGGGTTTCATCCACCGCCCGGATGCGAACTGCAATTCGTCCACGGACTCAATTTCAGATGACCTATGCAGGTGCCATAGCGGTTTCTCTTTTTTCTGCATCCTTTCGAGTACGTGTGTCAGTGAGGCCATACAGATAATCCGTAGAAACATTGAATGCAGTTGCAGAACGGAAAATATCTAAGGCGCTCAGGGCTAGTTGCCCAGACAATTTTTGAGAGGCTGTTCCCTGGCTGCAATGCAAAATTTCACGGCCATAAGTGTCTTGAGTCATTCCAGCCTCCTTTCTTAGTTCGTCGATGCGATGCCTCATAACATCATTGTTTGGTTTTGCTGATGTTTTATTATGCATACCAATACTATAGCACAGTATTGGACAAAGCAATAAAAATATGGCAAAATTTAAAACATGGACGAGAAAACAAACATCAATCAAGGCGCCGGCAATAACGCAGATATGAACTTTTCGGACGAGTTGCAACAGATCATCACCGATAACATGTTCTGGTTAAAAAGACGTTCAAAAGTCAGGCAATCAGATTTGGCCAAAGGACTTGGCATAAGCCAACCTACGCTTAGCCAGAAATACAGTAGAGCCATTGCGTGGACCATCAACGATTTGGCAAAAGCCGCGGTGTTTTTCGAAGTTCCAGTCTCTTATCTGGTGACAAATAACTTCATAGAACCCAGCTCGGAATATCAGTTGCGGAATAATTCCGCAACTGATATTCCCCGCCGCGAGCTTGCCGCGTCGGCCGGCGTGCGTTACCTGCGTAAGCCGGACGAGAATGAGGGAAGGTCACATGGCGCAATCGGACCGCGCGCGTTCGTCATGCCGTTGATGGATGTGGATCAAATGAATTTGGGTCCCCGCTTCTCCGCGAGGACCCATTTCAAGCTCCCCCACCTGGACTCGAACCAAGACAAAGGGTTCCAAAGACCCGTGTGCTGCCATTACACCATGGGGGAACGGCGATAAAACCCGAGGTTTTCCGCCAAGTGTCTATTATGCCATATGCGGCCATCACCTGATACCGCGTGTCGGACGCTTTCGCAGGTGATGGCCGCTTCCTCCGGATTCAGTTCAATGCCTTGACCAGCCAACCATGCGTACCGTTGTCGAAAAGCTCGCTGGTGATGCGGTAGCCAAGATGTTCATACATCGCGAAATTCTTATCTTCGGAGTGTACGGCGGCAACATGTCCACCGGCCTTCCGGATGAGACGTTCCGCCTCGGCCAGCACCGTCTTGCCGATACCATGGCCACGTTCGTCGGCGACCACGGCCAAACGACCAATCACCCAACGTCCGGGTTGATCGGCATGGTCGAGATCAGGGTAGAGACGGCATGTCGCCACGGCGCGGCCGTTTCCAAAAGCCAGCAGATGCGTGGCTCGGCCCGGCTCATCCCATTCGTCGAATTCCGGACGATAATCCTTCTCCACGACGAACACCGCCGTGCGGATGCCGCGCGCCTCGTCCGTCATCATGTCGTATTCGCGGATCTCCATATGATCCGACACTACAGTCGGGCGGGGAAGAGAGACGAATGGAAGTTATGTGGCGTCGTGTTCGACGATGGCACTGTTGTCGAACGCACGCCGAACAACGCACGCCAAACGCACGTAGGCGGATGTATGACAGCCAGCGCACGTGATAGGGTACACCCGTGAACGAAAAAGAGAAGGACTCCGACACACGCATATACGCTTTGGACGGGCTCAGAGGACTCGCGGCCCTGGCAGTGGTCGCATACCATTACACGGGAGGCACCCTCCGCCAACTATTGCCAGGCGCCCAATTCGTCACCCTATTCTTCATTCTCAGCGGACTTGTACTTTCCATCGTTCCGCTACGCGTCGGAATCGACACATACAACTGGTCTCGCTACCAGCTGCGTCGCATCGCCAGACTCGCCATCCCCACCTGCACGGTAATCGGGATCTGCTGTATCGTCTCCACAATCGCCATGCACATGGGGTGGAAAGCGGAAGAATACGCAAACGCGTTCAGCACATCCTCGCCATCAGTCTGGCTCCACAATCTGCTCACCCAACTCGACATGCTTTCAATGACCACCGCCGGCACCAGAGTGGACGGTTCCACATTGGCAATGGTCGACCTGCCATCATGGAGCATGTGCTGGGAATTGCTTTTCAGCCTCGCCCTGCCCGTATACGTCATCATCGCCACCGACATGCGATTCGTGGCACCCATTGCGTTCGCATGCGTGCTGTTGTCGGAGTGGACGCAGTGGCCGCCGTTGCGTCACATGGCCATGTTCGCGCTTGGCGTCGCGTTGGCGAAACGGCTTACGGACAACGGGCGCGAGACGATGCGCGACGTCGTTGCCGTACCGCTCGCCCTGTGTGGCATCGTCTTGGTTTGCCAAAGCGGTTTCGGTTTGCTGCCTGGTATTGTCGCCCAACCTTTGGCCGTGTGCGGATGCCTGATATTGGTGGTGGTCGCACTTACCTGCAACGTGGTATCCGACCTGCTTTCCACGCCACCTGTCCGTTGGCTGGGGCGCATTTCATTCAGCCTGTATCTGACCCATCTTCCCGTCCGCGACTGGATTGTGCCGTACATTCCCGTACAGGGTCTATTGCGCCCGATGGTTTTGTTTGCATTGTGCCTTCTGGTGGCGGAGGCGTTCTATCTTGCCGTGGAACGGCCTGCTACCAGACTGTCAAGGAGGCTGGGAAAGGCGAAAAGGGAAGCCTGATGTATTCCGCTTGCGCATGGTGCTTTAGGCGGAATCGCCGGTTTGCATGAATGGCGATTGAGCGACCGGTATACGCTTCCTGCGAGGACATGTTCGGCATGTTCCGCGGCAAGGCGTGCATTCGGAAACTGATCCGCGGAAACATGTCCGGCCACGGCAAGTCAGTCGCCATCACTTTGGAACATGGCATCCACGGAAGCGCGTACCTGCCCGGTGTCCTGTCGTGGCCCGTCAAATACCATCAGGGAGATGGAGTTGGTACGTAGTTCACTCAGCGAGCTCAGCAACGGACGCACCGCCGCGGTGCTGCCCAAAGCGACCGTGCGCCCGTCATCATCAAACGGAACAGGACATCCTACATGTTTATGAGTATCAACAGCTATCAGAATCTCTTCGACCGTCTTGAGGATAAGTTCGATGCTTGCCTCGCCGACGCCCGCATAGCCGAGAACGATGGACGCCGCAACAGGCATGGACTCTGATCCGACGCAGACGGTATTCGTGGCATGTCAATTGAATTATGATTCCCTTAGTTTCAGATTCGAAGGAATCGTCTGGAGCGATTTCCACGACGGTTCGGTCGGCATTCCCGCCTTCGTGCGCGAAGGACAGAACGTCCACATCAAAGCAACAGTGGACAAATACAATCCCGACAGCGGCTTTCCCGCATATCGATGGGTTCCGTGTTTTTCCGAAGGCTCAGGACTTTCGGAAAAACACGGAACCCATTTTTCCATTTCACGAGACTTTTGGCCGACATGTGGAATACCAGCCTGGAAACGCGCCGAACCATGTAATATCGCTTGCGGACACGGGGGCCATTATGGCTGAGAGGAAGCGACCGCTTCAACCGTATGAACGTATACCGGATAATGCCGGCGCACGGACGTCTCTCTACTTCCCGTGCCTTTGCATAAGAGAAAGGCACATACCTTTATGACTGAAGAAAACCAGTCTTCCGCAGTTCGCAAACCCAACGTCAAATGGCGTGTGGTCGACATCGTCGTGGCCGCGATCGTTGCCGTCGCATCCGGCGTGATCTTCTGGGCCTGGGACTTCATCTACGCCGTCCCGACCGCCCTGTTCGACAGCCTCACCCCGGGACTGGGCGGACTCTTCCATTTCATGTGGCTGTTCGCCGGCCCGCTCGTGGCCATCATCATCCGCAAGCCCGGCGCGGCCTTCTTCGGCGAAACCATCGCCGCGGTCATCGAAACGCTGCTGGGCAATCCATTCGGCGTGGCGCACGCACTGCTGATCGGCATGGCCCAAGGACTCGGCGCCGAAATCGGCTTCGCGGTCTTCGCATACCGCAAGTGGAACCTGCTCACCGTGACCCTGGCCGGCGCGTTGACCGGCCTATCCAATGGCCTGTACGAGTGGGTCGTCACCGCCGGCTGGTCGACACTGCAAGGCGTCGTGTTCACCGTCTGCTGCGTCATCTCCGGAGCCGTATTCGGCGGAGCGCTCATGTGGTTCGTACAGAAGGCGCTCGCCAAAACCGGTGTGCTCGACCGCTTCGAATCCGGCAAGGCCGACGTCGTGGCCTGAACCACGCAACTCACAATCCAACAACAAACACAGAAAACATGCCGGCCGTCCGCCGGCATATCCAAGAAAAGAGAAAATCATGACCAACCACGTTCCAGAAGCAACGAAACCCGCCAGCGGAGACTACGCCTGGCTGGGCGCGGAAGCCGGCTCCGTCGCCGACCTCATGTACATGCTCAACACCGAGGACTGGTACGACGCCATCAACTCGCGTTTCGTCAGCGAGCTGCTTGACGACACCTTGCCGGAATCCATCCTCAAGGCGTATCTGATTCAGGACTTCAAGTTCTATAACAACGGCATGATGGCACGTCTCATCAAACTCGCTCCACGTCAGGAGACCAAGGACATGCTCGCGGCGCAATCGCAGTGGTTCGCCGACAACGAGGCCACCTACTTCGAGCACTTCCTCGAGGCCTATCACGTCGGCCAGGAGGAATACGACGCGACCGAACCGACCCCGGCCAACAAGGAGTACGGCGCATACCTCGACAGCCTGTCCGACAAGAGCTGGCCGGAACTGATCACCGCGATCTGCTGCATGGAATGGCTGTACCTCGCATGGGCCAAGCGCACCGTCGATGCCGACGTCATCCAGCAGGTGCCGGCGCACAAGGGCTGGGTCGACCTGCATGAAGGCGCGCACTTCCGCAAGTGGGTCGGCGACCTCATCTCCCTGGTCAACGAATACTGCTCCATCGATGGTCCGGAAGCCGAAGTGTTCCGCACCATCGTGCATCTGGAGCGCCGCTTCTTCGACGACTCCTACCCGCAGGAGTGAGCCTGCGATCCACGACCGCATAAGCCATGAGCCGGGCGCGTACGATCGATGTCGTACGCGCCCGGCTCATTTGTTGCGGTTCCGTCCGGAGCCCGATTTCCTCGTGCGCGGCTGCCGCGCGAGGGCGGCCCGTCTACAGCGAGATCCCGTCGATGCGGCGGAGCTCCTCGTCGCTGAACGAAGTGTTCCTAAGCGCACCGATGTTGTCGATCAGCTGCTGTGGGCGGGACGCTCCGACCAGCACCGAAGCCACCATGCCGTCGTGCAGCAGCCAAGCCAGCGACATTTCGGCGAGCGTCTGTCCACGCTCGGCGGCCAGATCGTTCAGGTCGCGAATCTGCTGAAGCCTTTCCGGCGTCAACGCGCTCTGCTGCAGGAATCGTCCGTCATGCGCGATTCTGCTGTCCGCCGGAACGCCGTTCAGATACCGGTTGGTCAACAGTCCCTGGGCGAGCGGGGAGAAAGTGATGAGTCCCTTGCCAAGACGGTGCGCGGTCTCCTTGAGCCCATTGCGTTCCACGGTGCGGTCGAAGATGTTGTAACGGTTCTGGTTGATGATGAACGGCACATGCATCTCATCCAAAATGGCGGTGGCCTTCTCGAGTGTGGGGCCATCATAATTGGACAGGCCCACATACAGCGCCTTGCCGCTGCTCACGGCCGTGGCGAGCGCGCCCATGGTCTCTTCGAGTGGTGTGGATGGGTCCATGTGGTGGTGGTAGAAGATGTCCACGTAGTCGAGGTTGAGGCGTTTGAGGCTTTGGTCGAGTGAGGCGAGCAGGTATTTGCGGCTGCCGAGGTCGCCGTAGGGGCCGGTCCACATTTCGTAGCCGGCTTTGGTGCTGATGATGAGTTCGTCGCGGTGGTGGTGGAAGTATTCGTGCAGGAGTCGTCCGCAGTTCTTTTCGGCCGATCCGGGTTCGGGGCCGTAGTTGTTGGCCAGGTCGAAGTGGGTGATGCCGTTGTCGAATGCGGTGAACACGATGCGGCGCATGGTGTCGTATGGGGTGGTGTCGCCGAAGTTGTGCCAGAAGCCGAGGGATATGGCCGGCAGTTTGAGGCCGCTTTCGCCGGCATGGTTGTAGGTCATGCTGTCGTATCGGTTTGGCGATGGCGTATAGACGGTGGTCGGTTCGAGCATGTTTTCTCCTTTGAATATGCTGCTCATGTCGTATCCGCAATCAACATACACGTCCGTTTGTCGTGCCGCAACATTGCGTAATACAATAAGGCGCATCGCGGTATTCGATGCGGTGGTAGGAGAGTGGCCCATGCGTGTGGAACATGGATTCGGTCCGGTTTGGGATGCCGGATCGCGCGTGTTGGTGTTGGGTTCCGTGCCAAGTCCGAAGTCGCGTGAGATGCGGTTTTATTATGGTCATCCGCGCAATCGTTTCTGGCCGGTCATGGCGGCTGTTTTCCATGATGACGGTTGTCTGCGCGAGTGCCGGGACCCGGACCAGATTGTGGGGTTGCGTAGGGATTTCGCTTTGCGTCACCATATGGCGTTATGGGATGTGATTGAGTCGTGCGACATCGATGGAGCGAGCGATGCCAGTATCCGTAATGCGGTGCCCAATGATCTTTCCCCGATAATCATGCGATCGAAAATCGCCCATGTCTTCACCACTGGTGCGAAAGCCGCGCAACTGTACCGTAAGCTCTGCGTTCCGCTGCTTCGGGCGCATGGATTGGACGGCATGCCGATGACGCAGCTGCCATCTACCAGTCCGGCGAACGCCAAAGCCGACCTGCCCGGACTCGTCGAAGCGTACGGATGCGTCGCACGCTCCGTTTCGCAGGCGTCGTAAGGCGTTTCCGACGGCTGCGGCATTGTCCGAACCCTATTTATACAATCGCGGTTGCGTTGAAATCCGAAGCGTCCTCCACTAATCCGTCTGGAATGGACGTTTCCCGCGAAAACCAGCAAAACGGAAGGCGAAAGATGGCACTGAGCGCCGCAATCATCCTTGCCGCGGGCGAAGGCACCCGCATGCGTTCCAACAAACCGAAGGTGCTGCACACCTTGGCCGGCAAAACGTTCCTGAACCGTGTCATGGACTCCGTGGCGGCCCTTGACCCCGATACGCTCGCCGTGGTGGTCCACTACCAGGCCGAACGCGTCGCCGAAGCCGCACGCTCCTACAACGAGCACGTCACCATCGTCGACCAGGACGACATCCCCGGAACCGGCCGCGCCGTGCAATGCGCGATGGCGCAGCTCACGCAGAAGGACGATCTGGACGGCGCCGTGCTGATCGCCGCATCCGACATGCCGCTGCTCGACACCGACACGCTCGACCAGCTGCTCGCCTTCCACGAGAAAAGCGGCAACGGCGCGACCGTGCTCACCACCATCCTCGACGATCCGACCGGCTACGGCCGCATCATCCGCGACAGCGAAGGCAACGTGCTGCGCATCGTCGAACAAAAGGACGCCAACAGCAGCGAACTCGCCGTACGCGAAGTGAACACCTCCGTATACGTGTTCGACGCCAAACTGCTCGCCGAAGCCATCGCCAACCTCAAATCCAACAACGCGCAGGGCGAATTCTACCTGACCGACGCGCTCGAAGCCGCCAAAGCCAACGGAGCCGTCGGCGCTTTCGCCGCCCCCGACCCGCTAAGCGTGGAAGGCGTCAACGACCGCGTGCAGCTCGCCGCGCTCGCCAAGGCGCACAACAAGCGCGTGTGCGAGCATTGGATGCGCGAAGGCGTCACCATCCTCGACCCGGACACCACGTGGATCGAGGACGACGTGCAGATCGCACGCGACGCGGTGATCCTGCCCGGCTGCTTCCTCCAAGGCCATACGGTGATCGGCGAAGCCGCCGAAGTCGGCCCGTACACCACGCTGATCGGCGCCACCATCGACGCCGAAGCGCATGTGGAACGCTCCCGCGTGCAGGAGACGCACATCGGCCGCGCCGCCAACATCGGCCCGTGGACGTATCTGCGTCCGGGCAACGAGCTCGGCGAGGGAAGCAAGGCCGGCGCGTTCGTGGAAATGAAGAAGGCGCACATCGGCAACGGCACGAAGGTGCCGCACCTGAGCTATGTCGGCGACGCCGACCTGGGCGAGCACACCAACATCGGCGGCGGCACCATCACCGCCAACTATGACGGCGTGCACAAGCACCACACCACCATCGGATCGAATGTGCATGTCGGCGCGGGCAACCTGTTCGTCGCCCCCGTCACCGTCGGCGACGGCGTCACCACCGGAGCCGGCTCCGTGGTCCGCCACGACGTCCCGTCCGACTCCATGGTCTATTCCGAAAACACGCAACACGTAGTAGAGGGCTGGAAGCCCGAATGGGAGCGCTGAACATGCCTGCATTGCAAGATTCCATCGACGCCATCCGCATCGCCGCAGCCGCGGCCGACCGCATGAAGGCCACCGACATCGTGGCGTTCGACGTTACCGAACCATTGGCCATCACCGACGCGATGCTCATCGCCAGCGCCTCGAACGAACGCCAGGTGCTCGCCGTCGCCGAGGAAATCGAGAAGGACCTGTACCTCAAGGCCGGCAAACGCCAGCCGCGCTCCCGCGAAGGCCTGACCGAAGGCCAGTGGGTGCTGCTCGACTACGGTGATTTCGTCATCCACGTCATGCACCAGGAATCCCGCGAATACTACCGTCTCGAACGGTTGTGGAAGGACTGCCCGAGCATCGACCTGCAGCTCGAACACGCCGGGGACGAGCAGAAGCCGACGGCTTCCAGCGAAGCGTGATTTTTCATCCATCATCGAAACGTGCCTTCCCGAAAATCATGCGGAAGGCACGTTTTGGTATGCGCCGTCCCAGCAATCCGAATACGACGGCAGACAGGCAATAAATCGGAAAGACAACCGGCAGATAGGGGAGAGGCATGCCCAGAAACGTCGAACTCGACCATGATGAGACCATGACGCCACACGTGCGTTCCATCACACTGGTGCGCCACGGACGCACCGCATACAACGCGCAGCACAGGCTGCAGGGACAGATCGACATTCCGCTCGACGAAGTGGGTATGTGGCAGGTTCGCCAGACCGCGTCCGCATTGCGTGAACTGTACGTGGACCGTCATCCCGAAGCGGCATGCCAGCTGGTTGTCTGCTCCGATCTCAAACGCGCGGCCGCCACCGCACACGCGTTCGCCGACCCGCTCGGACTCGACGTGCATCCCGACGTCCGTGTGCGCGAACGCAGCTTCGGCGATTGGGAAGGCATCGCCGTCGAAGAGCTCGCCAAACGGTTCCCCGAGGATTATCTGTCATGGGCCCAGTTCCGCGGCGGCGAGCTCAAGTATGGCGCAGAACCGAAGCAGAACGTCGGCAGGCGTGGCGTCGAGGCGTTGAACGATTGGGCGTCGAAGGCCGGCTCCGATACCGACCTGTACGTGTTCTCGCATGGCGCCTGGATCTCGCAGACGTTGCAGACGCTGCTGGGATTGAGCGAAGTGCATGGCGATTTCGCCGACATTCTGTCGATGCGCAACGCGCATTGGGTGCGGCTGGCGCCGTTGGAACTGCAGGGCGCGCTGCGGTGGCGTCTGGTCGACTACAACCATGGTCCGGCGATCGCCGACACCGAGCAGTGGGAGCATCCGCAGCTATAGCCGCCGACGAAAACGGGGGATGACGCGCGTCCCGTTCCCAAGTTTTTTCCAAGCTTTTCACAGAATCGCAAGTTTTTTCAAAGCGTAATCGGCTACCGTCATGCTCTGTGAAGAATTTTTTCAAGGGCATATCGTTTTCATCGATTTTCGCGGGCGCGCTTGCCGCGGTGACCTCGTTCCTGCTGTCCGCAAAAATCGGCATCGCGGGATCGGTGATTGGCGTCGCCGCCGGTTCCATCGTCTCGGCCGTTGCGACGCAGGTGTACAAGAACGTGCTCAAGGCGTCGGGGGAGAAGCTGCAAAACGCCGTACCGTTCGTGGCCAACGACAAGGACGGTACGGACGGTGCCGGCAAGAGCGGCGATGACGCCACCACGGTGATCGCTCCCGCCGAATCCGAGGGCGAGCAGACCAAGACGCTGTCCGCGGAGGAATCCGATGAGACCACGGTCATGACGTCCGTGGACGGGGATACGACCGCGGCGATGCCCGCAACGTCAGGCCGTGTCATCTCCTCCGCGCAGGCCGGAGGACGCGAATCGAACATGCTTCCGGACAATGCCGGCGGAAGTATCCAGCATGCTGGACGCCGGGCGTCGTTTGACGCTTGGCTGCATGGCAAGCGTGCGCCGATCGTCATCGCGATCGTCAGCGCGCTTATCGGCGTGGCCGTGAGCGCCGGACTGATCCTCGCGTTCACGGGCGGACATGGAACCGATACCGTGGTGCGTGACATGGTCAACAGCAAGCAGACGCCGTCGGATGACAATGCCGGCGATTCCACCTACGGCAGCGGAAACAACGGCACGCAGGACAATATGCAGAACCAGTCCGGCACGACGGACACCGATAAGGATTCCACCACGAACTCCGACAGGAACAACGGCAAGGACACCGGGAAGAAGACGGATTCCACAACCGGCGGCACCGGAACGTCCACCGACGGCTCGGACTCGTCCACCAACACCGGAGACGATTCGAACAAGACGGATTCGTCCACGGACTCCACTACGCCATCCGACGGATCGACGTCAGGCACCAACAATTCGGGACAGTCGGGCGCGGGGACGACCACCACGCCGAATGGTTCGACATCCACGAACCAGAATCCGACGCCGAACGGTTCGAATCCCAATGGCACATCATCCGGCACGTCAGGCAATGGGACGGACACTTCGAAATAGCCTATGAGGCATGCGGCCGGGGCTTTCCTCGACCACGTGCCCGACACGCCGCGAATTGCATGATTCTGCTCTGTGTTGTATCTTATACAAGGTTTGCAGAGCAGACATTGGGGCTATGGCGCAGCTGGTAGCGCATCTCCATGGCATGGAGAGGGTCAGGGGTTCGAATCCCCTTAGCTCCACAGGTAGGGATTTCAGAGTAATCTGGAATCCCTTTTTTCATGCGAAAAAGGCGGAATTCCAACGATTTCAAGGCATACGGCGCAAACAGAGAATGTACGGAAATGCACGCCAATGTCAACGAAATGGGTACCCATGGAGGTACCCGAATTGGGTACCCATCTGCGATACTGGACACATGCGCACAAAGTTCGGAAGCGTCGTGTATCGTGCCGACCGCAAATCCTACAGAGCGAAATACACGTATCGCGGCGAAATCATAACCAAGACGTTCAAAGACAGGCTATCCGCCGAAGCATGGCTGAGCGGCGAAAGAAGCCGTGTAGAAGCTTCTGAAGCCGGTATACAACAGTGGAGTAGTCCAACCGAACGCAAACGGCAGGAAACCGCCATAGAACGCCGCAGGGTACTGTTCTGCGACTATGTAACGGAAGAATTCGCCCCAACGTGGCTCAATTACTCTTCCGACGGAACCGAACTAGCCACAGGAAGCAAACGAAAGCATCGGGAATACCTAACCCATTTATCCCATGCGTTCTTCTGGAAATACCCCCTCACCGGCATCACGCAGGAAGACATAAACCGTTGGCTAGCCGATTTAGAAAACTTTGGGGGAGCGACGCCAAGGAAAAAAACATTCCAACTTCTCAAAGCTGTGTACGCCAAAGCCGTAGCGGAAGGAGCAGTAGCCAAATCGCCCGTCACGATGAAGGCACCGGCAGTACCCAAGAGCCGTCAAGCCCAAATACCCCCGGCAACAGCCGACGAACTGCAAACAATCTATGCCGCAATGCCCACCACCACGCGAATAGCCGTGTGGTTAGGAGCAATCCTCGACCTACGCATAGGCGAGGTAGTGAGCCTGCAAGTCAAAGATTGGAATCCGAAGACGCAGACGTTGCGAGTTTGCCATTCCGCCGACGAGCACGGCGGCTTGAAGGCCACAAAGACGGCGACGAGCAATACGACCCAGCCCGTACCCCCACAACTCGGCAAACTCATAGACGAAGCGTGCAGGGGCAAACAGCCTACAGCCTTCATCGTCACGTGCGCGGACGGCACACACATCACGCCCAACCGCTTGCGAGACCACTTCAATGAAGCCAAGACTAAGGCCGGACGGGCTGACTTACACTTCCACACTCTCCGAGCGACCTCTATCACCGCCGCCGTCGCCGCAGGAGCCAGCTTGAAAGACACCATGACATGGGGAAGGCACGCAGACGCCGCAACGTCTATAGAGAGATACCAGCGGGCGAGCGGCAGTGAGCGAATGCGCGAAATTGCTAATGGCATCGAATCCAATTTGATGGGACACGAGCCAACAGTGGAAGAACTGGAAGCGGAAATCGCCGAAACAAAAAAGCGTCTAGCCGACCTCGAAAGCCAGCTAGACGCCTTACGTCACCAGAACAAATGAGCCAACGAGTCCGCGTCAACATACCGGCGACGCCCGACCTTGTAGGTTTTTATCCGTCCAGCCGAGAGAAGGTCATAGACATGCTGGCGACTGCATTGCAGATAGGCCATCGTATCCGCGATGGTCATCAGAGGGGGTAACTCAGTCTTCCTCATAATCACCCCCGTTCATGCTCACCGCCACGTCCAACAATTGAGACGCCACATCCGACGAAAGCCAAGCCGAAACTCCACGATACGGCGAAACATCCGGCCTAGAACACTTCAAACAGCGGCGAGCCTGACTAATAGCCAAACGCCGTCGTTCGGGGTCTGCAATAGCCCGAGCCTCCGCGAGACGCCACCGACGAACCAGACGCCGAAAACGGTGAAAAGTCGGATAATCGCATTCCACATCCTGCTGTTCGCGGAGAGGAAGACCACGGTCATGACCCCAAACGCGGCCACTGCGGTACTGCCAGTCATCAGGCATATTCTCGATTTGCCGCTGATAGTGCGCGACGCCTCTCGCCGCGTGCTTCGCGAGGTACATCAATACCCGTTCGGGATGGGCTGGCACCGTCTCCCCGTCCACGGTGATTTCGCCGCCGACATCAATGTTCTCCCAAATTTGGCCTTGAAGCCGAGCGCCCACGTCGGATTTGTTCAAAATGCCGACCCACGAGCGAAGCGCCTTGAACGTTTCCAACGGCTCCGGCTCATGGTCGAGCCAGACGAGAACATGAAGATGGGGGTTGCCGGAAGCTTGGAATTCCAAAATCCAGTAATAATGGAACATTCCATGCCGTTTCATGAAACGAAGCCACGACTTGAGCCACCCGTGGAACATGGCCGCCGACACATCCGACATCTGCTGTGACGGCATGGTCAACGTGACGAAAGCCGGAAAGCCCTCGATGGCATCGAAGTCGATTTGCTGCAATCTTTGCTCATTGCGTCGCGCCACGTTCACCGTCCAACCCTTCGTAGCCGTCCTCTCCGGTGGCTGAAACGCCGTCAGCTTGACTATTTCGCCGGTTTCGGGATTCACCAGCGTCTGATTCCTCGTCGCACTAGTACCGTGCGCACGTATTGAAACTGTTGGCATATGACACCTCCTTTGGTGTACGGGACTCCCGTCCCGTTTATTCGATTTCTGAAAATTGACGAAAATATGCGGCCTGTTATTAAAAAGGAGAGAGTGCCGTTAACCACCGCTCGATTCCTGCTCAGTCAGGAACCCACTTGACTCTCTCGGTACTGAGGTGGGTACGTCGGAACCCCATCGCCGTCGCGCTTCCGCGTCTCCGCTTCGCTCGCTACGCCGTCCGCTCATGTTCGCCGTCCGTTCCGTCGCTCCGCTAGAGGCTACGCGCCGTCACTTCCGGCTTCACGCGCTACCGGCTACTCGCTTCTCTGCGCCGCTCCGCGCTCCTTTGGATGGCGAATTCCGAAGTGCCCACTGCGTGCTGCCGCACGCCAAGCGCACCTGACCTTGCGCGGGAGTCTGCACGGCTCTGCATCTCTTTACGGGCGATACCCCCAATGTTTCAGATACAAAAAGAGGGGGCGGTCTCCCGCCCCCTCGTAGGGTCAAATGTCAATCAGTCAGCCCGTCCGACACAGTCTGAAGCGTCGAGCTATCCAACGATTTAGCAGCTTCCGTGACCGGGAGATAGAAGAATCTCACCGCCACGGTGTGGCCGTCCTCGCCTTGCACCACGGCACCTCCGCGCCGAGTACTCGGAATCTCGGTCGGCGTCGGGTCACCGTCCGGAATGGCTCCCAACACGGCCTCACTAGCCTCACGAGTGGTCACCCGCAGGGCGAACCTGACCACGCAATTATCGCGAATGTTAGTGGGGATACTGTCAGCGGTCGGCTTCTGCGTGAGGAGCATCACGCACCAACCGGCCGAGCGCCCTTTGCGCACGATGGTGGCGACAGCGCGTTTGCAACGTTCGACCAGCGCCTTGTCATCCTTCGAGCGTCCCGTCGTATCGAATAGGGTCTGGCATTCGTCGATTACGACCAGATGGAACGGATGCAGGGCACTGGCACCGCTGTGCCAGAAATCGGGGTCGGCATCCGACCACGGGTGACTCTTCAAGTCATCCACGCAACGTTGTGCGAGCGATTCCAACTGCTCGGTCGCAGTCTCCAAATCGAGGTCACAATCGTTGTTATAGAGACTGGCCGCACGCTGCGCCCAGTTCCAATCCATACCGCCCTTACCGTCAAAAATGGCTACGGAAGCCTTCGGAGAAGCCAACAACGGCAGTGTGAGCAAAGTCGCACCAGCCGACTTACCGGCTCCCGGAACACCGCCAACCACGATGCCGGAAGTCTGAGCGTAGGAGAGTTTGGCGAAATCGCCAGCCTCGGTGACACCATACGTGACCGTTTGCCCGTTCCAGTCGGCAAGGTCGGAAGCCTTGACCGTCTTGGATTCGTCCAAGGGGTTCTTGGGTGTCGTTTCGTAGAAGTGGAGAAGCCAGTGGCCGGGGCCAAGGTGGTCAACCTTGTACTGCTCGGCACCCATAGCGCCAAGGCCAGCCTTGGCCATTTTGTCAACGAACTCGTCCGTGACACCAGTGAGTTGGCAAAGGAAGTCAAGTTGGGCCTCGCCATCCTCGTAGCCGCTGTAAGAAGCTTCGTAATCCCGGACGCCCTTGAAGTCGGTCATTTCATCTTCGATAGGACGCAGGGCCAAGACTCTTTCCACGATGAATTCCGGCGAGTCTCCCTTGATTCGATGGCGCAAAGCGAGAAGCCAACGCCAGAACGGAAGCAGATTCCTCAAAGACGGCATGTGCAAGCTGCACAAAAGCAGCACCACCCAGACCACGAGTGCGCCGACGAAAACACCGAATTTCGGTAGGAAGACGAAGAGCGCAAACCATGCCGTGGTGGCAAGAGCCGAGACCGTATAGCGCGCATACCAGCCGTCATCATCCCAGGCCGTCACATTCTTCAACGGCAGGAACATTAGTGTGAACACTGCCAATACAGCAGCGATTTTCAAAAGCAATGATAAAATACCCATTGTCTTTCCTAACAAAAAAGCGGAGGCAGGAGGTGCAAGCTCCCACCCCCGCAGGATGGATAAAACAAACCTCGTCAGGCGTCTATGTAGACGCCTGACTTTTTATTCAGAGCGTTTGGCTGGAACCCAGCCGCGTCCGAACGCCTCCACACGTTCACGGACTCACAGAAAGTCGCATCGGTGGGGCATTGGGCAGGGTCAGTGGAATACACCGTGGAACTCGGCGAAGAGGCCATACCGAAGCCAACGAAAAAACCCGTCGCCGTCAAGCCCATCGCCAAAACAGCCGCGAGCAGAACCTTCCACCACCGGTCAGTCAAGCGGCACCCCATCAAACGGAAACTCTTCCTCAATCGGAAGCTGCGCCTCCGTCAGTTTGCGGACGGCAGCAGACCAAGAAATGTCGTAAGTCTTCGCGTAAGTGTTAATGCGCTGATATAAATCAATCGGCATCAACACCGTCCGGGAAATCATCGGCTGCTTCATATCAGTCCTGCTTCAATCCGTCAGCGGAATAAGAGAGGCCGTTGTTCGAACCCATCGCCCACGGGGTCACCTTCATGTTGATGAAGGAAACCGGAGCGTTGACCTTGATGCTCGGCTTCGCCTTCGCCCAAACCTTCACTGGGACAATAGCCACGGTGTGGCGTTCGTCACCATCAAACGGGATAAAGAGCGTCTGCACTTCATACTGGGTGAGGCCGTCGCGAACCTTCGGACTACGAGTCTTGGTCTCCTCGTCGTAAGTCTCAACCACGGTGACGTCCTCGGCCAGAAGCTGAGAAGCCAGAGTCGCAGAATTGACAGAAATCGGTGCAAAGTCGGAATATCCACCGTTCTTGCGTGCCATTTGATTCCTCCTTGGAATCGTTTCGCTACCTCTATTTAGTTCTCAAAATCCGCCGAGGTAACCTTGGCGGTTCAGTGTCGCCGTCTGAACGGTTGACCGTCCATCAGGGACACTTACAGCATAGCTCACACGCAAGTACAGATATACCTTTTGTTAGTTTATCATGTTATACTGGAATTGTCCACACAAGAATAGGAAAAGCCGCAAAACGTTGGAAAATAGCCAATCCTCCGGAGTGTCGCAACCGAGCCAAAGCTACAAAAAATCGTCAAAAAAAGTTTGAAAAGAAACGTCGCCATCGGCGTGTCGCAGGAGAAAAACACGCAAACGGCAGGAATTAGGCAAGAATTACGAAATGTGACCAAAATGTAAAAAATCGAAAAAAAGAAAAACCTAGAATGTAAAAAAGACGTGAAAAAGCGGAGCGGGCAACGGCTTCGCCCAAGGGCCAGCCGCCCGCTCCGCTAGCCGGGAAAGCCCCGGCTAGTGCGGGGTCCCCTCACCCCGCAGTCAAAAGCAAGGAGGACAAGGCTGGAGCCGGGCTGGCCGTCGGCAGGAGCCGAAGCGGGAGACCGTTAAAACGGGAGGGACACCCCTTGCGGCAATATAGAAACATGAGGGACAAACAAGCGCACTCCAATAAAAACGTAATCATCGCAGCCAGCGCCATCGCGGCAGTTGTTGTTCTTGTCGGTGTTGGCGGTGGCTACGCGTATGCGTCCAATACAACATACGATTCCTATGAGTCCCAGCTTGAGTCGGCCAAGGAAGTTGATTCGAAGCTGGTGAAGAAGCTTGCGGAAGCACGGACGCTCGTCAAGGCTACGAAGGAGTCGGACGTGCTTGACAAGACCGTGCTGGACTCCTTGACGAAAAGCATCAAGACCGGAGATACCCTGAAAGGCGTTCCGGACACATCGCATGCCACTAAGTGGAACCTGTGGAGCGCATCCAAAGCCAAGGCCAGCGTTGTTGACGACATCGCCAAGGCCGATGATTCCATCGACGCTATCGGCAAGGCCATAAGCAAGGTGAACAAGTCCAAGACGGACAAGCAGGTCAAGGATGCGAAGGACACGCTCAACAAGACCATTACTGATGCGGAAACCCTGTACAAGGATTCCGAAGGCAAAGTGTCCGATGACAAGACGCGTGAAAGCTTGAAAACCGCCATCGACACGGCAAAGAAAACCGTTGACGACAAGAAGTCTGACGTGAAAACCCTGAACGCGCAGAAAGACGCCGTGTCCAAGGCTGTCAAAAGCGTAAACGACTCCAAGACGGCGAAGGAACAAGCCGACGCGGAAGCCGAAGCCGAGGAAGCCGCACGCCAAGCCGCACAACAGCAGTCGCAAGCCCAGACCCAAACCTACTCGAACACGAACTACAATCGTACGAACAGTGGCACCAGCACCTACAGTGCTCCGACGCAACATGCCCAGACCCAACAGTCTGCGCCACAGCAAAGCCAGAACCAGCAGAACAATAGTTCCAACAATTCTGGATATACTAAGCTCTGCGTCACAGTTGATACCAGTGGCAAAGAGTTCGACTACGCTCCTTGTAACTAAAGGATGGCACTCACGGTATCCCCTGACACGATGGCGAGCACTTCGTGTTCACCATCGTCCGCGTAAGGTACCCGACGAGGTACCCAACGTTACGACACACCGGAAAAACGGCGGAATTCCAACATACAGCGGGAATCCCCTTAGCTCCACAGAATTGAAGGCTTCCGAGTAATCGGAAGCCTTTTTCGTATTCAGCCTCTTGTCGACCATCCAACGGACGCGATCGCCCGCAAACCAAATAAAACGGCCGCCTGCATACCCGCAAGCGGCCGGAATCATCAAATCAATAGGGGAGTGGCACCACGAATCGCAACTAGTTGCGGGCCGCGTTCTGCTTGGACAGCTCGTCACGAATCTGCTGCAGCAGCTGGACGGTCTGCTCTTCGGCAGACGGCTCTTCAGCGGCCTTTTCCTCGGCTTCCTTCTGCTCGGCAAGCTTGGTCTTGGCAAGCAGCGCCTCGGTCATGTCGCGGAATTTGTTGATCGGCACCAGAATGCAGAAATAGACGGCGACGGCGATGATGAGGAAATTCAGAATAGCGCCCAGCACTGCGCCGAACGAAACGGTCGCGCCGTTGAATGTGATCGCCAGCAGACCATCCATGTTCGGCTTGCCGAAGATCATGGCGATGAACGGATTGATGACGCTGTTGACGATCGCGTTGACCACGGTGGTGACGGCACCGCCCATGACGACACCGACGGCCATGTCGATCATGTTGCCGCGTGCGATGAATTTCTTGAATCCTTCAAGCATGGTTTTTCTCCTGTGGGAAATGAGGGAGTTGATGTTGCGGACGACGCTCTCTCCTCGCCTTCCACACACTATCCTATGGCGTTCCAAACGCCTCCAGCCAAATCTTGAGCAATATCTTGTGCGTCTCACAGTCAAGCACATAGAATGAAACCGCCGTATTGATAACCCAACTATCCCGAAGGGGAAAAATATGCTCACTGATGAGTACGTCAAGCGCGTGTACGCGCAGGTCGAGAAGCGCGATGGCGACCAGCCGGAGTTCCTGCAGGCCGTTCGCGAGGTCTTCGAAAGCCTCGAGCCGGTTGTTGAGAAGCACCCGGAATATGAGAAGGCGGGCGTGCTCGAGCGCCTCGTCGAGCCGGAGCGCGTGGTGAAGTTCCGCGTCGCCTGGACGGACGATGAGGGCAAGGTGCAGGTCAACCGCGGTTACCGCATCCAGTTCAACTCCGCGATCGGCCCGTACAAGGGCGGTCTGCGTTTCCACCCGAGCGTGAACGAGGGCGTCATCAAGTTCCTTGGCTTCGAGCAGATTCTCAAGAATTCCCTGACCAGCCTGCCGATGGGCGGCGGCAAGGGCGGCTCCGACTTCGACCCGAAGGGCAAGTCCGATGCCGAAGTCATGCGTTTCTGCCAGGCGTTCATGACCGAGCTGTGCCGTCACATCGGCCAGTTCACCGACGTTCCGGCCGGCGATATCAACGTCGGCGCCCGTGAGATCGGCTACC
>OGRM01000939.1_pt1 | contig 21627 bp, 38 predicted proteins | sample 1553491 | NCBI WGS metagenome assembly OGRM01 (sample SAMEA2580110, study PRJEB22360) | human gut metagenome | biome: human gut; feature: human-associated habitat; material: faeces | place: Denmark | collected 2008/2010
GTTCCGCCGCTGCAATATGCGGCTGTGCCGGAACGGTTGTCCGGTGGTTTCGTGTCACGTGTCCGTGTTCCAGCAAGTGTGCCAACCGGTAATGTGCCTTGGAATGCACAACAAGCCGGATGGAATTGCTGTTTTGAAATTGCTTGGTTACTTTCCAGCTTTTCGCATACGCTCCGGTTCGCTGCGGAGCAGTCGCTGCAATCTGCTTTTTCACCGTGTTTGCGGCTTTCTTTGCCGCTTGTTCTACCTGTTCCATGGTGTAAACATGGTATTCTTCCAGTCCTTGCACCACGGCATCGGCAAGCTGTTCTACGTTAATGTTCATTCGGCATTTCCTCCCATACCACCTCGAAGGTGTAGTCGGTTTCCAGCAGTAGCTCCGATTCCAGATATTGTTCTTGCTTGGAATAGGGAATTTCTTCCATTTCTAAGCAGGATTCAATTTTTTCTTCTGCTGCAAAATTTTTTCTCCGGTCATAGAACGACAGCGTTACCACATTGATTTTCAGATAGTTGCAATTATCCGCATGGAAATCGTTCCGTGTGGCAACATCAAAAACCAAATAAGGGAGTTGTGGCACTTTGTCTTCTTCCCAGTGATGGTACACATTCGGGAAGCCCATGCGGTCAATCAAATTCCGTAAATCGGCATTCGTCATTGCCTTCCACCGTCCCTTCTTTTTCTTTGACATATAATTCCAATGTATCTGCCGATTTCTGATAGATCCGATAAACATCATAACGCCGTTCGTGATATTCTACAATCGGCTCACCGTGATAGTCTACAGGAGAAATATAAAATAGAAATTCAGGGTGAATGCCAATCTGTGCCCCTTGGAAAAATTCGTTCTGCGTAACGGTTTGCACTTGGCAGAATACTGCCCGCTGTTGGATTTCCTGCACCTGCTGCACGCCAAAATCATCGGTGGTATATCGTGGTCGGAGCAGGAATATTACATCATCCGTCAGCATCGGTTTCCTCCCGCATTTTTTCAGAAAATAGGCGGTTGTTCAATGCCCACCGCAGCATTCTTGGCATTCCATCCCCAGTATCTCGCTTCCGCCATGTCCATGCAGCATATTGAATCACCAATTGACTATCTGCTGTACTGTCTGTCAGCGTGATTCCTTCCGTCTGGATGGATTCCTTTGCAGCCTGAAGATAGGCTGCAAGGCGTTCATCGTAGACGTTGGCAGAAATTCCTAAATCTACTTTCAACATTGCTAACAAGTCAACGTCTAGCATGGGAATCCCTCATTTCTTATTCCGTTATTTCGTTGCATTTGCTGTATCTTCTGCGAAGGTCATGGTTGCCGTTGGCTTTGTGCCGCCAATTCCAATCGCCACAAATGCTTCCGGAATCACTGGTACACCGTCATAGCGTGCTGTGCCTTTGAACACAGTCTGATCTTCGATGAACCGAACGTGTTCCGACTGTGCCAGCGTTGTGCCTGCCCGTTCTGCCAGCAGATACAAATCGCCATAACCACCGATAATCACGTTGTCTGGGATGAAATCCAGCGTTTCGATTGCACCGCCAATCACCGGCATGGTTTTTTCCATTCCGGTTACAATTGCACCGGCTGCATTGATACTCAATGCGTTGGCAACTAGCGTTGTAAAGGTCTTTTCATTCATTGCCCAGAATTTTTCGCCATGGCTATAGGTACTCTTGGCATTTCCGGATGCCAGAACCAGTTCCTTGAACAAAGCGGCATCGGTCTTTCCTGTAACTGCCAACAGGTTAGAAGTAGACAAGTTTTCCCACGTTCTAGCGGTTGCGGAATAGTCGGTTGGTTTTGTGGTCTGTGCCAGTCTGGTGACAATGCCCAATGGCATTTTTGTGCCAGTGCCGTACAGAATCGCTTTGTCTAAGGCGTAGCCGATACTTTGCCCGATAGCAGAAATGATTTCATCCGCAAGGTTGATGTCGGAATCTGCCAAAATCGCATTGCAGATTTTGATATATCCGCCGACCTTGTATCCGTCTACCTCTACATCGTTGAACGTCAGCGATAATTCGTTCAGCGTTGCACACATTTCTGTCCAGACAGCTTCCGGCACTGCACCCATAATGTTCTGCCGTGCTTTGCCTGGAACGGCTTTCACGTTGACATGCTTATAAAGCTTGGAATTTTTCAGGACAGTTTCCTTAATCAAATCCAGAACGACTTCTGGAATCAGGAGACTTGCTCCGGTGATTGCCCGCTTTTCCTGACCCATACTGCGAACTCGTTCCAGAAAATCATGTACCTCCGTGTTTGCAAAGAATGCGTCCCGCTCCTGCGGATTCATGCCGAAAAATCGTTTTCTGTTTGCCATTTTTGTGCCTGCCTTTCTTTGTGGTTCTGATTCTGGCTTGGGTGCTTCCGGCGGCTTTGCCGGCGGTTGCAAAGCTTCCAGTTCTTGCAGCTCCGTTTTTAGTGCATCCAGTTCGGATTCTGTTGCTGCAATTTGTTCTTTAACAGCATTCATTTTTGTTTCAAATTCTTCTACAGAATCTTCCACTGCCTGCTGTTCTTCCTCGGTTTCTGCTTTTTCAATTGCAGATTCCAGCTCTGCTTCTTTTGCGGAAAAACCAGCTTCCTGCTCTCTCAGTTCTGCAAGCTGTTTCTGCTTTTCATCAATTTTCTTTCGTAACAAAAATACTTTTAGCATGGATTGCCTGCTCCTTTCAATTTCTCTCGCATGGATGCTTTCCATGCCGTTTTTTTGCGTTCTCGAATTGCTTCCCGGTCTTGCTTCCGTGCAGCAATTGCTGTATCTTCATACGCCGGGAACGTGCAGCAGGACACTTCAAACAAATGCACTTTGCGAATTGTCCAGTGGACACTGCCATCTTCCCGAACGTTGGTATCCTCGTCCTCAATGCAAAATCCGAAGCTGCACTGCGATACATCGCCCCGTTTGACCCGTTCATATAGATTCTTTGCATCGCTATCATTGGGATTGATGACAATTTTGCCGTATAATCCATGGTCGTCCTGCTGCAAAGACAATGTTCCAGCGGTAGTACGACCTAGTACCAGTCTGGAATCATGGTCAATCAATGCCCGAATATCGCCATTCAGGGCATCGGTAAACGCACCCGGTGCAATACTTTCCGTCATGCCGCAGCCCATGTCGTAAATGCTGTTAAATACGGCAAAATAGCCCTCTATCACCAGCTCTTCCGTTGGTTCTGCTCGTGTTTTTAGCGTTGTGGAGCAGGTTCTATACTGCCATTCATGTTGCATTTTGCACGTCATCTCCTTGTACTAATTTTTTCTGATAAGCGGATAATTCATACGGGATATAATTTTCCAGTACCCGCAATTCGTCCAGACCATCCTTTGGCGACAGACCCATGCGGTCACGTACTTCGTTTCCGGTGACAAATCCCCGGTCAGAGAGACTGCCGAATACGCTGGATAGTGTCTGAATATCCCAATCATACAGGGATAGCAGATTGAATCGAATGTACATGGACGGAGAAAGAATGAGTTTTTTCGTCATTTCCTGCTGCAATCCAATTACAATTGGTCGAACAGTGTGGTTCACAAAGGCATTCCATGCTTCTTTGTTATATTCTCCAACGCCTAGCAAGAATGGCGGAACGCCCAGAACAGCTGCAATCATGCGGCGGTTCATTTCTACCGTGTCACTGATTGCCAGATCTGCCAATGTCAGCGGTTTGATTTGTGTTACATCAAACTGTTCCGCTGGAATCAGCCATGGCTCGCCTACATCGGCAGCTTTTACGTAGCTGTCCAGCAGCTTTTGCCGTCCCTCTGGAGAACTAAATTCTTCCGTGATGGCATCGACTTTTACGATAACGGACGGCTTCCATTTACTGGTTAAAAATGCTCGTTCCGTTGCAGATGCCTGCTTCAGATTGTTCGCAAAATCTCGTAACGACACCTGCAAGCCACGCCCACACCAGAAACAATGCGGGTCTGGGTTAAAAATAAAATGGAGCAGGCTGTCCGTTGGATATGGTTTTCCGTCAATCCAGACTTGATAATTGCCGCTATGCGAAATGGAAACCCGGTGGGCTGCAATTGGTTCTAACTCGGTCAGATAACCATTCTGTGTGCGAATTGCCACAATACTGTTTCCACGTCCATACAGCAGCAGATTCATTACAATCGCTTCCATCCATGCTTTCCTAGTCAGATAGGGGGAAGGGGAGATGTCAATTTTCCGGCTCAGCTCGTTAATTACACGCTGGTCGCCGTTTTCCGTATTTTCCATCAAATGAATGGTTAGCGTACTAATCAATTCCGCAATTCTGCGGCAACCGGTCAGAACTTCAGGGCATTTATCCAGCGATGTATAGCCCGGAACACATAGCGTTTCCGCTGCATCGTTAGAAATCAAAAATCCAATCTTGGAATCTGATCGTTTCTGCCGAAATCGTTTCCAGAAATTCATGCTTTGCCCCACCACCCTTCTGCTTTTCGTTTGCGTTCCATATTTTGTAAATATCGAACACAGGCAAATACACTGGCATCAAATAAATCAATTCGGCTTGTTTTTTCAATTTTTTCGTATTGTACCATATCATCGGTTTTTTCAATCGCTGCAACGTTCTCCACGCAGTATTCATACGGTTCTGCGTGACAGTAATACAATTTTCCATCTTTTGCTTGTTTCTCAATATGTCGGAAGCCTTCCGATTTTGCCCAATAGTACTGCGGTTGGTCTACAATGTTGAACTTTGCCCGTTTCATTTCTATGAAATATTCCCGTGCAAATTTTCGGTCATGTCCAATCTGCCGGATTTTGAATCCACGCTGCCGCATCATTGCAAACCAGTCCACCACATCGGTGACGTTAACAGTAGGAGAATTGCACATCGTCAACCAGCCATCATCTGCCCAGCCAAACAATGGAATGTTATCTTCATCGGCTTTCTTTGCTGCCATGACGACCGGAAAGAAAGCGTGTGGGATAATAATATCTACGTCTGCTTCTACGTGATGTCCATAAATAACCGCTGCTGTCAGGTCATATAAACGGGATAAATCCGCTCCGCCGTACCAGTCGATTTTCATCCGTGCCAGATCGTCCAGTGTCCAATGATATTTTTTGTCGGATGCCCGAAATTCTTCCAAATTGAAATAAGCACGCATGGCACTGGTATAAATATTTAAGCTGCGGGAGAGAAAATCTTTTCGCTGCTGCGGATCGTTCTGTGCCTGTAAGGCTTCCTGCATTAAATCCTCCGGTCGAATGGTAACGCCGTAGGATGGATTTGCTTTCTCCTGCTGGATCGCTGACGTGTAGTCTACATTGCCGTTTTCGTCTTGGTCTGCCTGCGACACAAAACAGAACAGCGAATCATCCTGTACCGTGCCGTTCAGCACCTTTTTGGCATAGGTCAGACGGTGATAGCAAAAGCTATTGATGTTATCTCCAGCAGTCGTAATGCCCACCATCAGCTTGTTTGTGTAGGCTTTCATTGCTTCCTTGAATCGGTTATACTGTGCCGGTTTCTTGAACGCATGGACTTCGTCTGCAATCGCAATGTTGCAGTTAAACGAATCCTGTGCATCCGGATTGCTGGCAAGGGCTTCGATTTTCAGAGAACCGTCCGGTCTGCCGTCTGCATCCAAAAACTGATACTGAATGGAATGTTCGGCGTTGTTATTCAATACCCGAAATTCATTTAGCATCCCCTGATACCGCAGCGTGTATAAAATATCTTGAAACGATTCACACGCCTGTTTCTGCGATGCTGCGACAATGTAGATAATTGATCCAGACCGCCGTTCTAAAACCGCAAGAGCGAATGTGAGAGCAGCGATAAACATGGTTTTCCCGGACTTCCGTGGAATGAAAATAAACGCTTCCTTGTATCGGCGTTTCACTGTCCCGGCATAGTAAAATCCTAGAAGATTATAAACGCAAAATACCTGCCATGGTTGCAGCAGCATTGGCGTATTCATCAGCGGTTTGCCTTCAATGGATTCGCCCTGTTTGTGAACCATAAACGATTCAATCAGACTGCAAGCTGCATTTGGCTGTTCCAATTTCAGTTCTATGTCTGCTCGCTGCAAATCGTTAAGAAACCGCTGGCATTCCAGCCGATTATTTCCGGCAATGTGTTTCCCAGATACCACATCATTTGCATACTGAACGGCAATCGCATAGTAATCTTTTTTATCTGCCAATATTTTTCAACACCTCAGCAAGGGAAGAAACCTTTTTCTTCTCCATTGCTTCTTCGTTGATGGCTTTTAAGCCCTTTGGTGTCAGCCCTAGATCTCGCCAGTAGGAGAGAGCGGTCTTGTTTAGTTCATCCCACAGCATTAGTGCTGGGTTTTTCATGCGGTTAGTTTCGCCATGGGAGTTGGTGTGCGAAATAATCGGATTGCCGTCATACTGTTCAAGGGCTTGGTCTCGCTTTTCCAGAATGTCTGCTAAGGCATCAATGACACCATCGAACGATTTCTTATAAGTCTCCACCTCAACACACGCCTTTTTGATTCTGCTTTTCCACTTTTGTTTCGTCAAGAGCCACTCCTCCTTTCCCCGTCAAGGCTTTTTTGAAAAAATCCCCCGCAGTTAGAAAAAGTCCCATACGCCGTTTTCCGAAAATTTTTTCAGACACTCCGGCGGTGGGGGGGATACCCGCCTTTCTCCGGATGTCGTTTGTTGTGACACTCGTTGCACAGGCTGATCAGATTGCTGTTGGTCAATGCCAGTTCTGGATATTGGTCTAAATGCTTGATGTGATGTACGGTTACAGCTGGTCGGAATCGTCCATACCGTTTGCAATCTTGGCAACAATAGCCATCCCGCCGCAGGATTGCCTGCCGTTTCCGTTTCCATGCCTTGGACTGATAAAACATTTCCATCGTCACGGCATTCACCACCTAACAAAATTGCCGATACAGGTATTTCCCTATATCGGCAAAATCCATATTATAATTGTATCATTTATTTACAAGAAAAACAACGAAATTTACTGCAAATCGCTGCAATTGTCTGCAAACTTTTGGAGTGCTTCTTGCAGCTTGTAGCTGATTGTACGTTCTGAATAATGCATATGATTTGCAATGTCCTGAACCTGCTCCATGTTTAAATATTTGCGGATCAGTATCGCTTCTGCGATTGGGTCTTCAAGCTGATGAATCGCCGTTTTAATTTCTGTCCGACACACTTCGACTACTTTCCGCTGCTTCTGGCACATCTGTTCTGCTTCCGGATCTTCTGCTTCATGCTTTTGCTTATAGTCTTCCAAAGCAGCTAATTTGATTTTTTCTTTTTCCAGTCTGGCAAAAAACACGTTTTCCTGACTGGTTTCTGCCTGTTTATCTTTCATCGTAATACTCCTTAATGCACCGGATTGCTTCATCAAATCCATAGCAGACCTTTGCAAGATAACCCTGCTCCGTCAATCGTTTCAGCCACGTCTTCTGGTTTTCGGATACTCTGCCCCGTTCTGCTTTCATTTCTATGTACAGACCGTGATGCTTTCCACGTGCAACCGGCAAACACAAATCCGGTACGCCAGACTTTACGCCAATATCTTTCCGCTGTTTGCCTTGTGCTGCATTGCATTTGATCTCATTCGGGATATGATACAGCAAATCTAATCCCGGATAGCGTATGCGATTGCTGGCATAGCAAGACCACTCCATAACGGTTCTCTGATGTTGATATTCTGTCATTCCATCCTCCATCCGTACAGAGCCGCTTTAAATTCCTCCGGATTCAGATTGCGTTCTGTGCGTTCCTGCTTGCATGCCTTAATAGAGGTAAACAAAATTGTCTGAATCTTCCCTTGTAAGCAGCCCTGTATCCATCTGCCGGAAGTGCGGTTGTAGATTCCGTAAATCGGCTTCCGTTTCTTCTTTTTTCGGATTCCAAACAGATTTTCCGTTTCTTCCGATTCAAAACGAAACATCTTTTCCATTTCCAATTCTTCCGGTGTAAATTCCGGCTTCTCTGTGAAAGGCGGTTTTTGTTTCTGAACGACTTTCCGGACTGTGTCACCGGACACGTGAAAAGTTTCTTTAATTTGTTCCGTGGTCATCGTCCCATTGAAATATTCGTCAGCAACTGCCTGCAACTTCTTTTCCTGCTCCAGCCAATGCATGATAATCGCATCTCGGAACGCACCCCGATATTTTTTTATGATCAGCCGTGTGTAATTGTATGACCGATGCAACTGCTTTGCGATGTCTTCGATGCATGCTTCATCCACATAGTAGCGATAAGCTGCTTCTGTCAGTTCTTTTTCTTTGCACATTTTGAGAGCTTCCTTTCATTTCTCTTAGTCTGATTTTTCCATCTCTTTGTTTAGGATTTCCGCTGCCTTTTCGGCGTTTTCTCTTGTTTCAAAAGCCACCAAGCTAAGCATGTCGCAATGAGAACTTGCGGTTCTGTTTAAATTGCCTCGTTTGTGGTCAAAATAAACATAAAACTTTAATCTGTCGTCTTTCCAATCCGGCACATAATCCGGACAGAGCATATCATGCAGCTGCTCAAGCCGTAACAGCAACCGCATTTTATCTGCGACTTGTTCGGCACGCTCTTCCGTGCGGAAATAGTTGCCGGATGGAATATTAACCTCGTCGATGTCGTTCATTTATTTCACAACCTCTCTGTTTAATATCGCTGCCACTTTATCAGCTGTTTCGAAGCTATCAAAATAAACCTCATAAACAGATTTTTCAGAATAAGTACAAGTGGAAACCATTTTATCTTTTTCACAGTCAAAATGAACTGCGATTTTCGGAGTGTCATGGTCATTCCAGTCTGGTTCAAATTCCGGGCAGAATTGATCGTGCAACTGCTCCAGTCGAAATAGAAATTCCAACTTCTTTGAAACCTGCTCCGCACGTTCTGCTGTTGCAAAGCAGTTTCCAACCATCATATAATCAAGATCGTCTCCTTCTTCAAAAATGCATTCAGTAACCCCATAAACGGCATCAACAGCAAAAAACGGTTCTCCATAGCCAGGCATCCAAAATTCTGATTCTGTCTGCTCCTGCTTCGTTGCCGCTTCTTTTTGCAGACTGTCCTGTGATGACGGTTTCTCTTGTAACATTTTCTTCAAGTCTGTCATTTCGTTTTTTATGATTTCGATTTCCTTTTGAATGTCTTGAATGTCACCCATTTTCGCCTTTCTATTCCTCAGTTTCACGTTTTCTTTCATTCTTTTCCTTTCTTTCTCTTCCTCTTTTACAATTGCATTTCTTCTCTCACAATTGCAGCATGGAAGAGAGTTTCTGTCTTTCTCATTAGACGGGCAATCTTCACCGCAATTCATGCCACTATGCCTCCTTTTCCCTGCTTCCAAATACAAAATCTTGATTTTTCCATCCTCCTTGAATGTTTGCTCTCGCAATCTCCAAAGCATGCACAGAGTTACGATAGCATTTATCACACTGCTTTTTGCCGTTATCAATATCCTTGCCACAGATTACGCAGTGGTATCCATCGCCAAACAGACACCTTGGTAACATCCCCATTTTCCGGTTCTTTTCCATGTGCCTTTTTGCATCCCGTTTTGCACACATCACGCATGCAACTTTACCAGATACCGCTGGTTTCTTTCCGCAATAGACGCAAATTCCAGCGGCTTTTCTGCTTTCATACATTTTTTTATGCCTGATGCTGTTTTTTTCTTTCTGCTCCGGTGTCATGTTTGCATTATATTTCCTGTTGTATTCAGCTTTCTTTTCGCTACATTCCCAACATTTCCTTTTGTGTGGTTCTGCTTCTCTTTGTCCGCACTCTACACAAATTCCATGGCTGGCATACCATTCACGTCTTATCATCCTTGTGTTCTTCATCCGGCAACACCTCTTCCAGCACATCTAAGCCACCATATATACGCAACTGCAACGCCTCAATCACAACAAAGTTGATATATGTGCCGATGTCGACAAAATCAACATATGTATCTGGGTCTGTATCTCTCTGACCAGCTGTTTTCTGTACCATTGCTTGCCGGATGATGTCCAGATGCTCTTTTAGTATCCTGACATCCTCTTTAGTGCAGGTGTTTTTGCGTTGCAGCTTTAAAAAGTTCCACATCGTCTGAAGCTGCCCTTGGTCAAGCTCTCTGAGATTGTGTTTTGCCATTATTTTAACTCCTCCCATGATTTTTACACTTTTTACCTTTGTTATAGCCAAACCATGTTGACCAATATCCCTGATGATATTTCCGATCCTGCACTGCCCAAATATAGATTGTCTTCAGCGGATTGTAATAGATTTTCCCGTTCCGCTTTCTTTCTTCGATTCTGTTTTGGTAAAATCTGTACGCATCTGCACCAAATTCCAAGATTACAGTGCGTTCGGTCAAATTCTCCGGAATTTCCACATACATTTTTATCACTCCAATCCCAGCAGCTTTTTCACATCGTCCTCATACCGCCATTTGCATTGTGTCCCGTCACAATCACTGTTGCAGCAGTGGCAGTATTCGTTTGCTAAACATTCTTCATACGGGCTATATTCCGCACACTCTTCAAAAAGCCCCTCTGCATCATCTGCTACTTTTTTCAGCATCTGTTTCAGCTTCTGGTTTTCTTCTTCCAGTTCGATGATGTATTCATCTTTGTGATCACAATGAACGCAACACAATCCGGAGATGTTTGCAAACGGGCTTTTGATGTCCTTATTAACTCTCCACTGTTTCGTTCGCTTTATAATCTGCTTCTGTTCCCCGTTTTCCTGCTCCAGTTCCTTGTTTCGCTGTTCGAGCAGTTCCACGGTTCGTTCCAGCGGCTGAATCGTTCCAAGCAACGTCTGTTTGATTTCATGCATTGGATTTTCATCGTAAGCACGTTTGTTCCATCTTGTTGCATATTCGCCGATACAGCCTGATTCAAGGCATGCATCGCCTGCTCCAATCGAAAACGGCATACAAATATCATCCAGAATGCAGGATTCCTCTTTATTTATGTCGTAATCTTCATGCAGGAAATACAAATAATTTCTCCGCTTTCCGTCCCTGCCTATCTGCACATCGTTATGAAACTGCATTTTCCGTCCGCAGAACGGACAAGGTTTCAGCCTGTTGCCAAGTGTTTCTATCGTTTCTCCAAGAGCTTGCTGCCGTCTGTTCCAGTCCTGACAAGCCTTGTACTTGTTTGCAAACCATTCTCCGGTGCTGTTGTGTACCCCATTTTCAGAGCAAAACAGCTTGTAGCAGTGTTCTGCTTTTTCCGGATCTATGTCGTAAATGTCATTGATTTTCGGCACAGCCCCACAAATTGCACAGGGCATCAGATGTTCGACCAGTTTTCCCATTTTTCATTTCTCCTTTTCATTTATATCAAAAGTCCACGCTTCGCAGGCGTGTAAAACACCTTTTCTTTCGGATGGTTTGCTGTATACGGTTCTGATAATGTGTTCCCCTGTGCAACAATTGCTTTCACGCCAAGCAAACTAAGCTGCACATAGCACATGTAGACCGCTGTCCAGTCTAAATCCTGACAAACCACATCCAGTACCCTTTGATAATTGATTCCCTTTTCCTGCAATACCTGTGCTGCGGCGATGACCATTCCACCGCTACCGCAGGTAGGCTCACAGAGCGAAAGCTTCTTGTTTTCGTCTATGGTATCTGGCAACGTCAGTCTTGCAGTTGCCAGACTGACACTGTACGGCGTGAAAAACTGTCCGGAATTTTTATTTCCGCCGATGCTTTCCATATAGACTTCACCCAGCACATCACCAAGCCCTTTTTTCATATGTAAGTATCAGCATTCCAGCCATTTCAGCCATTTTCATCCGTTCTTCTTTGCCGTATCTGTTCATCGTTGCAAGATACTGTTCTTCTCGTTGCTTCCACAGATTGTCGTGAAATATCTGCATACTGTTGCTGATCGACAGTGCAACACACTGTATCCAATCAGCAAACACCACCTGCGGAGCATATTTTCCGGACATCTGCTTGATGCAGGCTGCTATTTGTTTTTTCGTAAGACCACCCCTCATATCACATATTTGTCATGTGCTGCTTCCAAATCCTTTTCCGTCAGGTCTAAATACAGCTGTGTTGTTCCCAATTCTTCATGTCCCAGCATCTTAGAAACCTGCTCGATTGGCATCCCACGACGTAAAGCAAATGTTGCACAAGTACGCCTGAATCTATGGGCATGACATTTTTCAACGCCTGATCGTGCCCCAATCCTGCGAATCAGACTGGATAACGGATCTCTACCACCATGCCCATCCGGATTCACAAGTTGCTTATACCGATACCAATTCCCGTTTTTCAGCTTTTGAAGTTCTTTTGCTCGTTCTTCATTCGAAGTCCCTGCAACAATAGATGCCGGATTCAAATAAGGGTTGTCATCTTCTCGTTCTGAAAGGTAATTTTTTATAGCAAGTTGTGCCTTTGCGTTCAAGTACACATATCGTTCTTTCTTCCCTTTCCCGAAAATCAGGATTCTTCCGTTACTTTCAATATCTGAAATCTTGATTTGTGCAAATTCTGAGATTCGGCAAGCAGTCGAAAGCAGTACTTCAACAATCATTGTTTCCCGTGCATTTTCACATGCTCCACGAATCAATTCAACTTCCATTTCTGTAAAGGCAGCTTTTTTATTCTTTTCGCACTTGATTCTTGGGCATTTCAATGTTGGGGAACGCACAATCAGTTCTTCTGCTGCCAAAAACTTAAAAAATGAACTCAAATACCGCAAAAGCGTGTTGCAATAGCTCAACGAAACATGATCTCGCATCTGCTTAGTTGCCAAATAATAACGAATATCATCGCTGGTAACTTCATCCGCAGTTTTTCCAATCTCACAAAGGACTTTCCAAACTGTATTTCTATATTGTTCCAACGTCCTTTTCGTGCATCCGCAAACAGCTTTGGCAACGATAAACCGCTTGATATATTCCTGATTCTTTCCACCGTTGTATTCCACGATTGCAGTTTCTTTCTGCACAAGGTCGTACTGATAAAGTTCCCGAATCAAAATGTTCTTCACGATGTTTTCGCTGCCGCTGTACTGTTTGGACACCTCGAACACAATTTTGTTGATGATGTCATCCTTCTGCATCTTCCCATTTCACCCTCTGTCCGCAGTCCGCACAATACCGTGCTTGCTTGTCCGTATGCTGCAAGTTGCCGCATGCTCTGCACGTCCACCAAACATATCCATCCATCAGTGTAGATGTTTCCACGTTTTCCGGAACGTCTACAATGCCACGTCCCTGATTCAGCATCCACTGAACGATTTTATTTCTTCTCTCACTCATCGCTTTTCCCTCCATACGCTTTTGGAAACGGCATCCACGCCACGACATCATCCAGCAAGTCAATTCCAACATCGCCTGCTCGCATCACCACAAACCGCTTGTCAACCGCCCAATACTGTGCAACACACACTTCCCGGAATCCGGTCAGCTTGTTGTAGCGTGTCACCAATAGCGTTCCGGATTCCTCCGGCGGTTCTTCTGCAACCGGCGTCCATCCCATCGCAGAATCCACATCATTCAGCAGGCTGCACGCTTCATCAATCGCTGCATCCCATCCCTGAAAATATGCTTCATCTGCATCCGCTCCGCCGATGTAGTCCAGCATCGCATACACTTCCCGGCGGCTGACGTAATCATCCGGAATCGTAAAGTCCAGATTCTTGTACTGCGTTTCGATGTAGTCTTTCATGATTCTTTCTCCCTCTCGCTCATTATTTTAAAAATCCGGCACAGTCTGCACAATACAGACCGCCGTTTGCTGATTTCATAAGTGGCACACCGCTGATGTTGCAGCGGCAGCACTGCTTCGGTATATCGTCCGGAGCAGGCATTGGCTGATTCCAGCAGTATGTGCAAAGGCTTGTCCATGTGCTGCCCCGTCCCTTGTCGTCCTGCTCACACAGCCCCTTTTCACAATGCAGAAAAGGTTGACTGCTTGGGCAGCCATCCACACCGCCGATCGCTTCCTCATGCACCATGTACGGTTTCTTTTTCTTCATGCATTCCTTCAAGGTCATGCTGCTTCGCTCCTCTCTGTATATCCTTTGCAAAGGCAATCAGATTGCCCAACTTTACGCATAGACGCTCCGCAGCCTGAATGACATCATCCACGCATCCGACCTCATTCAGCAAGACCAGCCGTTCAGACTGTGCTGCCAGCTCAATTGCCATGCTCAGAAGCTGCCGTCTCTTCGGTACTTTCACTTCTTTTTTCTTCTTCATACGTCTTCTCCTTTCGGAATCCGTTCCAGTTTTGCCCCTGCTTCGGCAGTCCGAACATCCACCTTGTGATTGTGGATGTCAAAAGCAACCTTAATCATGACAGCCAAAGTAAGTATCAAAAAGCATCTGATCATCTTTCCTGCTCCTTTCCCATTTCCGGCGGCATTTCGGGCATAAATACCAGCCCGAAAACTGCCAGGATACATTCCGCATACTTGTATCCATTCCGGATTTCAATTCGTGGCGTTCCGTATGGGCGTTTCTCTTTCGCTATCGCTTACCGCCGCCCGTAGTTCTGCGGCGGTGGCGGTGCTTGCTCGTAATACCCATCATAATATCCGCCCTGCGGTGCGTTGTAGCCGTTCGGCTGCTGCGGTGGGTAGTTTTGCGGATAATTGCCTGCATCGCCCTGTGCGGCTTGCTGTGCATTCCCTGACGGCTTTCCATCACCGCAGAAGTTCAGCTGATCCACATTGACTTCCATTGCATAGTGCTTCACGCCGTTGTTGTCGGTATAGTCCGCATTCTGTAGCCGACCTTCGGCGGTAATCATACCGCCCCTATGTAAATACTTAACTGCAAACTCTGCGGTCTTGCCCCAACATACACAGCTGATAAAGTCTGCTTCCGGTTTCCCTTCTACCTTTCGATTTCTGCCAACCGCCAGACGGAAATGGCAAACCGCCGTGCCGCTCTGTGTCTGCCGTGATTCCGGATCCGCACACAGCCTTCCTGTGATTACAACCACATTCGTCATGCTTCAATATCTCCTCTCTCGTCCTGCACTTCCCGCAATGCACGGGAAACGTCATAAATGAATTGCTTCTGTGCTTCCGTATCTGGAAAAATGTGCTCTGCTACATTGGAAACAAGCGTACACAATGCAGCACCCGTTTCCGCTGCATTCGCACCGCCAAACACAGCACGGCAGCTGATTTGATGGTCTTCATACAGGACTGCTTTCAGCTTCAGAATCTTTTTCATTTCTGTTCCTCCTGCTTCTGACTTGCTGTAGAATAAGAGCAGCCCAGTTCCTGAAAGAGTTCCTCTCTTTTTCCCAGCAGGTAATAGAGTTCGTTCAGAAACATGGAATCCTCTGTCATGTCAGCGAACAGCTGTTCACTGTACAGCAGGATTCTGGATTTGATTGCATTTTCCAATGCCGTCAATCGTGCATATGCATTCATGTTTGGTTCTTCCTTTCCATATCTTTTAGTTCTTCTCGCAGTCGAGATATGATTTCCGCTTGCAGATCCGATATTCTCGACAGCCTGACGATTTCTTCTTTTTGCTTTCGGCGGACGGTTCGGGCATCTCCTCGATATTCCCTCTGGTAGTCTGCCTTCTGCAATTTTCGGCGTATGGACTGGCATTCCGGACAGCGTTTCAGGCTGTTAAACCGTTGCCGCCCCAGCGTTTCCCGTGTCCCAAGGACGCATCCGCAATCCTTGCAAAACTTGATCTCACTCACGCTTTTTTTCTCCCCTCTCCCCTGCTCCCCTCTTGGTTTTGTCCACGGTTTTGACTTCACCGTGCTGTCCCATTTTTTGAATTTCCTGAAACAGGGAAGTGGTCAGACGCTGCTTTTCCGCACAGACTAACTGCTCTAAAAGAGTTGCATTCTCTCCGTGCGACACCGGAAAATCATAGGTCAGATACCTGTTCTGCACATCATCGTGCCACTGGATCTGTACCACCCGATAACTTCCACACAGATTCTCCCGGCTCAAATCAATCTTGGTTTGCAGCCGCTGGAGCGTCTCAAGATGCTCCCGAATCGTTACCGTGCTGTCGATTCCGTGAGACACATCATAGAAGTTAAACCCATAGACCTGTTCGCTCTGTTCTGCCAGTGTTGGCTTCGGCGGTTCTCTGTGCCGTTCTTGCCAGTTGCTTTTGATTTGCGTTGCAATTCGGTATGCAGATGCCACGAAAATTCCCAGCACACAGACCACTACAAAAATGGCTTCTCCATCCACAAACTTTTCCTCCTTTTTGCTTGACACCGAACCCGAAAAGGAGTATGATATTCTTGTCGATCCCTTTCGGCATGGTTTGTTTAATTCCAATTTTATTTCTCCTTTTGATGCCCTGTTGCACCCTCTCAGCAACAGGGCTCTTTTTTATGCCTTGTCACTGTCGTCATTCTCCTGTAGGTTATAGATTAGGCTCTCATAGGCTGCTGCATTCTCTGAAACATAGGTTTCCGGCTTTCGCTTGCCCTGACAAGTTCCGTCTGTCTTGCCCCAATAAGCCAGTGTGCCTTTCCAGTTTGTGATCGGCTGACCGTTCTTGGTTTTCCATCCACGTTCGCTGTAATAGCTGTAAAACTTCTGAACATCTGTATGAATGCCTTTCTGCTCTGCATACTGTTTGACCTCTAATAAGGTTGGAAGTTGTGCTGATTGTTGAAAAGTTGAAAGATTTTCTTTTGATTCGCCATCTAAGATAGATAGATAGATATCTTTCTCTATCTCTCTATCTATATCTATCTCTCCGTTTCCGTTTTGTTTCACTTGCGTTTCAGGTGCGTTACATTGTAACGCTTCGCTTTGTTTTTTTGCTCTGCACCGTCTTACTCGCTCTGCAACTGCTGTTTCAGAACCGATAGACTTCACCGCATCCGGAATAACATATTCCCACTCAGTCTTCTTTTCCAGCTTTCCAACCCGAAGCAGATAGCCAATCGTTGCACGAACATCATCTTCCTGTTCGTCAATAGTCAAGGAAACTTCTGCGGCAAAGTCCTCTTCCAGCCCCTCAAAATAAAGGATTCCATCTGTTTGCAAGCTTTGCAGCATCATTTCTAAGTAGATATTCACGTAGGTATCGCCGCCAGCCATCCGCCGCAGACGCTTTATTTTCTTATCCCGAAAGAAATCTTCCGGAAGTTTCAGCCAGTAGTACCGTTTTCCCATCATCTCACCGCCGTTTCCATGCTGTCATGTGCAAGCTGCTCCAACGTCACGCCGAAAAATGAACATATCATATTCAGATCCGCCCCCGTAAACGAGGACGGGTCGCTCATGCGTGTGTTCCATGTTCTTGTCTGTGCATATCCCAGCAGCTTACAGATTTCCAGCGGTGTGATTCTCCGTCGCTGCATCAGTCCGGCAATGTTTCCGGCTACGATGTCCATCGGTAATTCCCGTGGTTTCGGATCTGGTTTCCGTGCCATCTTTCATTTCTCCTCTCGCTGGTTGGTGGCTTTTACAACTTTTTAGCCACAGAAGTTATTCCGTTCTCTGCCCGACCAGCAGATTGATGAAATAGACCTGCCCTTTTCCGGTGACTTTCGGGGTTTTGCTGATGGTCGTATAGCCGGAATGAATCACGCTGGTTTCTTTGATCTCCATCAGTCCACGCTCCATGCTCCGCTGCGTTGGCAGGTTGTATTCCGAACCGCACCGCTTGATCAGATAGCCGTTTTCTCGCATCCACGCAAACAACCGCCGCTGTCCCATATCCACGCCATTTTGTTTGATCAGCTTTGCAAGTTCGCCGATCAGGATACTGCTGCTGGATGCTGCCACGCTGTCAGCGAACAGAACCTTCGGCTTGTCCTGCTCCATTTGTTTGCTCTGAGCTGCAACCGTGGTTTCCAATCTACGCCGTTGTTCTTGTTCTGTTTTCAGCTGCGTTGCAAGTTCAATCAGAAAATCCGGTGAGGTCAAAGCACGTTCCAACGTCTGTTCTGTCATGTACGCACCATGTTTCCGGATGGAGGGCAACACAACGGATGTCACCCATTTCCGAAATGGTTTCGCTTGTGGCTTGTCGCTCCGGAGAATCACAGTGTATAAACCGGATTCATTGATGATTGTCATTTCTCGCCGTTGTCCACCTGATGTAAGTTTGGCTGACATCAGCTCATCGCTTTCCAATCGTTCGGAAACCATTCTTGAATTGCTGATTTCCAATTCTCTGCAAATGTCAGCAAGTACAAACCATGGCTCTCCATCAATTTGTACTGTTCTGACTTCTGCACCTTCATAGTTCCATACCTGAACTTCATTCTCATTCATTTGTGCTTTCCTCCTTGTTCTTGATTTCATTTCCATGTTCAACGCCAATTGCAAAACCCTTGTTCAGACCATCGACAACGCCACACAACCACTCCAGTGTAAGTGGATTGAGCGTAGACATTTTACGATAAAATTCCAAGAACTTCACGATTTCAACGTCTTCAACCTGTTGTATTTGATTTAGCATCATAAAACAACATCCTTTCATAATTTTTTACCCTTACGGGCAGTGGGTCGGGATACGCTCCCGACGGGCGTTGGTGGATGCTGCGGAATTGCACCGCACAGCAAGACAGAGGAAACGAAATAGACAATGCTCCCTGACGGAGACAGCTGTCACGGAGTTGCACCGTGCATTGTCCAGAGGCTTCATGTCTCGGCTGGACAACTAAGACGCATCCCATTATGCGGTGATTCGCTCACCGCAAAGCGTGTTAGTATAAAGGCAAAGTTCGAAGGTAGTTACCAACGATGCTGCCACATCGTTATTTAAGCAACTTTTTGATGTCTTCCATTCGCTGCTGTGCATCTTTCAGCGATGCAAAAGTTACGGCAAATTCTTTCTTTCTCGTAAGAAAACAGCCGTCAGGAATCTGACAATTTCCTTTTGGGCACTCTGTGTTTTTCTGTGGGTCGCACAGATACAGGGTGTCCTTTTTTTCATCGTTTTTCATTATTTCACCACCTTATTTAATTTCAGTCGAGCGTTTCGGTTTTCCGCTGCCTGTCCTCGACTGATTTTCAGCTTTACGCATTTTGCGTTTGCTATAGCTATATTATAAGCTCGTTTTGTGCTTTTGTCAATAAAGAATAAGCACTTTCTGCGTTTTGCACAAAAAGTGACTATCTGAATTATATAAAACGCACAATTTGCGTTTTTTGCTTGTTACCTATTGACATATAGGCACATTTTGCGTATAATATAGATTGTAGAAAGGAGGTGACAGCAATGCTTAAAGACACAATGAAACTTTTAAGGGAATCAAAAAAGCTGACAAAAAAGCAAGTGGCAGATGCAATCGGTATCACAGAACGTGCTTATATTACATATGAGTACGGGCAACGAGATGTAAGTACAGATACGTTGCAAAAACTCGCTGACTTCTACGGTGTAACCACAGATTATCTGCTTGGTCGTGATAGCCAAAAAAACAACGAACTTACCCCAACCCAAAGAGAAGAGATTGCAACTCAAAAATGGTTATCTCTCGATAAAGAAAAGCGTGATGCACTGCTACAGATGATGGAAACATGCATAAAAACATTTGAAGCAGCCGAATCAAACCACAAAAAATAACCGCAATCCATGCGAAAGAGCAATCATTTTCGTGACCTCACGGATATGAATGAACCGTCCCACTACAACCACCATATCACACCCCCACGCCAAAATCAAAGGTTATCTGACCAAATCGCCCTTTTATCTGACGAACGCATCTTTTTGCCTGTGAAATGGAAAAACGTACATAAAATAATCGTGTTTATTTTTCACGGTTTGTCGTACCCTAATCAAAGGGCGATAAATCATGTTAAACATCATTTTTGTGGACGATTTGCCAGTAGCGACTGAGAGGGCACAGGCAGCGTTCAGAGCGATTTGTGACCGCTACGGCATAACTTGTACCATAACTGTCAAAGACACCGCAGAAGGCTTTCTGGCGTGCGTGACAAAGCAGGACTATGACATCTACGTGATTGACATCGAATTGCCGGACACAAGAGGGGATAAGCTGGTACACGCAGTGCGTGCCATCAATCCTATGGCAACCATCGCTTTTTTGTCGTTTTACAACACATACGGTAATATTGCGGTTGGTGCACGAATAGATGCCTATCTGTACAAGATGTACGAAAGCAGAGAGATGCAGGAGCAGGCTGCAATCCTGATTAAAAAGTGTGCAGCGAAACGGCAGCATTACCGATTCCAGACAGTTTCCGGAGCGGTTGACGTTGCTGTGGTCGATATCCTGTACCTTGTATCCCATCACCGGCAAATCTATTTGCATATGCGTGACGGGACGATTTACAGCGTATATAATACCAATCTGACCGCTTTAAAAGCTGAGCCGCAGTTCTGGCAATTCGCACGGCTGAACAGGAATTATCTGGTAAACGCCAAAAACGCCGTAGAATTTGACCGCAAACGCAATGTCATCTGGATGCAAGACGGGCAGAAGATAAAAGGTAAAAAGGATGCTATCATTGATATGTTGATGTTGGTCGCTGCGGAATGCTGGCATGATTACGGCGAAATCAACGAAATGGACGTAAAAAATCTGAAAAAGTGAAATAGCCACTGGAGCGTTAAATTGCTCCAGTGGCTATTTTTTTTATGACACGAAATATGACACGCAATATTAAAACAAGCGTATTATAGCCGATTTTTTAAAAATAAAATTGGGTTCGAATCCCTCTCTTTCCGCCAAATATTTTACGAAAAAGCGGTAGATGGTTTTACATTTACCGCTTTTTTGTGTATGCTATGATTATAATTTCAGGAAAGGAAAAGCAAACAGATTTGTGTTTGTAGATGGATATATGAAAACAGAACTTGGTTCACTAACAAGTATAAAAACAGGTAAGCTGGACGCCAATGCTTCATCAGAAAATGGAATATATCCTTTTTTTACTTGTGCAGTTGAGCCCTTGAAAATAGATTCATATAGCTATGATTGTGAATGTGTTTTGGTGGCTGGAAATGGTGATTTAAATGTAAAATACTATAATGGAAAGTTTGATGCCTATCAGAGAACATATATCATCGAAAGCAAGGATAAAAGTAAACTGACAGTTCCATATTTATATTATTTTTTTGATTCTCACTTTTTTGCATTTCTTTTGAAACAGTTTCATTTCCATTTGCTGTTTGCCCAATTGACCGGGTGTCTTCTGCTCCCATCCTAACTGCACCTGCGTTTTCTGCCTTTTCTCCACCTTTATTAGCAGCCTTCTCAGCCCTCTTCCGCATCGGATGATCCTTCGATGCATCGTGCATCTTAAACAGATTCAGCCGCAGCGCGTTCGTCACTACGCAGAAGCTGGATAAGCTCATCGCTGCAGCACCGAACATCGGATTTAATTTCCATCCAAAGATAGGATACCACAAACCGGCTGCAAGTGGAATACCCACAACATTGTAAAAGAATGCCCAGAACAGGTTTTCGTGAATATTTCGAAGCGTCGCACGGCTTAGACGGATTGCCGCCGGAACATCACTCAAACGGCTCTTCATCAGCACCACATCCGCGGCATCAATCGCGATATCTGTACCGGCTCCGATCGCGATACCTATATCGGCACGCGTGAGCGCCGGGGCATCATTGATACCATCACCGACCATTGCCACCTTGCCCTGTTCTTTCAGGCTGCGGATGACACTCTCTTTCCCATCCGGAAGTACTCCGGCAATGACTTCATCCACCCCAGCCTGTGCCCCAATCGCAC
>OGRM01000958.1_pt1 | contig 21232 bp, 14 predicted proteins | sample 1553491 | NCBI WGS metagenome assembly OGRM01 (sample SAMEA2580110, study PRJEB22360) | human gut metagenome | biome: human gut; feature: human-associated habitat; material: faeces | place: Denmark | collected 2008/2010
GGTATGCAGACACAAAAAGCCGTTTCTGATGTCGTTTATTACGGCGACCAGATGGACAACTGCCAGCTGATTGTAGACGGAACATATTCCGGCACACTCTCCGATGACGGAACTGCTACTGATGGCACGGTTTCCGGCGGAACAGTTGCAGATTCGTTCCAATTGACAGACGGCAGCGAACAAAGCTCCGCTCCGGGCAACTTTGGCGACAAGGGCGGAACACCGCCGAACAACGGCGAAATGCCAACTTTCGCAAACGGCGAACAGCCAGAACCGCCGCAAGGTGGATTTGGCAACGGACAGCAAAACGGTGGAAATGGTGCACCAACGCCGCCACAGGGCGGACAGCAGTCCTAAATCAACATTGCTTTCTTCTTAATCTTTTTCCAAACCTTTCATATCCATGCAAGAACAGACCGCTTGGGCAACCAAGGGTCTGTTTTTGTTTCACAAAATCCAGTTTGCAACTACAAAAGTTTCCACAAAAATCCTTGACTTTTTGACATCCTCGTGGTAAACTAAAAGTAATCGCTTTTTTGTCGGCTGCCTGCCGCAAAAAATCAAATGAATTTTATCACAAGGAAAGGAATGGGATTTTTGATGAAAAAAACAGGAATTGCCCTGCTCAGTGCAGCGGTTCTTGCCATCACCAGTGCAGCTTCTGCCTCCTCCGGCTTGTTCGGAACTGCGGAAGCTGCGGACACCACAAACTCCACTTACAACTACGGCGAAGCCTTACAGAAGTCGATGTTTTTCTATGAGGTACAGCAGTGCGGCGAACTGCCAGACTGGAACGAAGTCAGCTGGCGAGATGACTGCATGGTCAACGACTATATTCCGGGCGGCTGGTTCGATGCCGGCGACCACCTGAAATTCACACTGACCAATGCTTATGCTGCAACCATGTTGGGTTGGGGCTTGCTGGAATATCAGGACGGTGTCAAGGAAATCGGCGAACTGACTGAATACAAGAACAACCTTGCTTGGGCATTGGATTACGTTGCAAGCTGTGATTTGGGCGATGAAATCGTTTACATGATTGGCGATGGTGCATTTGACCATGTATGGTGGGGTTCTGCGGAAGTTTACATGCGGAAGTTCAAGCTGATGAATGGCGAAGATGCACGGCCGTATTACACCTGCAATGACAGCTGTATTGAAGGACAGATGGCAGCGGCTCTTGCCGTTGGTTATCTCTGTTTCAAGGATTCTGACCCAGACCGTGCAGACAATTATCTGGCACACGCAAAGGCTTGCTTTGAACGGGCTGACAAAAATCGCTCCATCGGCGATGATACTGAAGAACATAATTATTATAAGCCAAGCTCATTCTATGACGACTTGTTCTTTGCTGCAAACTGGCTCTATCGGGCAACCGGTGAACAATCCTATCTGGATTTGTGCAAGACCGATTACATCCCGAATCTGGGCAAGGAAGAACAGTCCTCTGAAATGAAATATACTTGGGGTCATTGCTGGGATGACACCATGCAGGGCGGTATGTTGCTGTATGCAATGAATACTGGCGACAGCCAGTGGAAAGAACAGTTCCGGAAACATCTGGAATACTGGACAACGGGTTACGGCGGCAAGCAAATCGCACACACACCGGATGGTCTGGCATGGCTGTTCCCGTGGGGTCCGCTGCGTCATGCAACCACTACTGCATTCCTGGCATATGTTGCAGCAGATGAACTGTTTGCAGACGATGCAACTGCTGCAAAGAAGTACACCGATTTTGCAGATTCTACCATGAACTATGCATTCGGCGACAACGACCTTGGCATGAGCTATGTTATTGGCATGGGTGACAAATATCCGCAGGCATGGCACCACAGAACGTCTTCCGGTGCATGGAACGACAAGTGGAGCAACATCGGACAGACGGAAGGCGAAGATGCAAAGCCGCATGCACACACCTTGTATGGTGCACTGGTTGGCGGCCCAGACCAGACTGGTAAATACTCCGATAAAATCGGCGATTATCAGTATACCGAAGTTGCCATCGACTACAACGCTGGCTATACTGCTGCACTCTGTGCAATGGTACAGAAATACGGCGGCAGCAGTGACCCGGATTTCCCGCCAACTGAAACCCCAAAGTGGACAGAATTCTTCATGCGGGCATCCATCAACCAGGCTGCTGGCAGCTATACTGAAATCAAGGCATTTGCCATGAACCATTCCGCATGGCCGGCAAGAGTCATTCAGAACCTCTCCTACAACTACTATTTCGACATCTCCGAACTGGTTGACGCTGGTTATTCCATTGATGATGTATCTGTCAGAATCGGCTACGACCAGCACGCTTCTGATGAGGGCAAGATGACCATTTCCGACCCGATTCACTACAAGGATAACATCTATTATGTCAAGCTTTCGTTCGCAGATGGCAGCGTTGTTATGCCGACCGGACAATCTGAACACCGCTCCGAGTGCCAGTTCCGGATTTCCATTCCGGACAACATTCAAGGTGTTTGGGATACCTCCAACGACTATTCATTCCAGGGTCTGACACAGGGTGGAGAAGATGCCATGGTAGATACCCCGTATATGACCATGTATGATGGAGATACGCTGATTTGGGGTACAGAGCCAGACGGCACAACACCGGACGACAACCCGACTACAACGACCACAACAACAACAACGACCACCACAACCACGACAGTTACCACCACTGCTGAAACCACAGCAGAAACAACCGCAGAAACCACTGCTCCAATCACCACAACAGAATCTGCAACCACAAGCACTTCTAATTCACAACCAGACCTGACCATCTCCTATGGAGATGTCAACACAGACGGCATGGTAGACTTGATTGATGCCATCTATTTGAACAAGTATCTGGCTGGCTTTGTCACACTGACTGACGTTCAGATGAAAAACGCAAATGTTTATTTGGACGAAAATGTCAATGATGATGATACCACTTCTCTGATGGAATTCATCCTCAGTGTCATTGCTGACCTGCCAGTTCAACCAGAATAATCGAACATTCTTTTAAAAAAACATATTTATCCGCTGCTCGAAGATTTCAACAAACTTCCGGCAGCGGATTTTTTTACAAAAAGGAAACCTCGCTTTTTCTCGAAATTTCCAAAATTCTATTGACGAAACTACAAAAAAGTAGTACAATGATAGAGAACAATCAAATCATTGGAGGTTTTTCCTATGGCAAAGAAATTTATTGTAGAAACATCTGCTAGACACGTTCATCTGACCGCAGAAGCATTTGCAACCCTGTTCGGCGAAGGCAAGGAACTGACCGTTAAGAAAATGCTCTCTCAGCCGGGACAGTTCGCAAGTGAAGAACGGGTTACCATCGTAGGCCCGAAGAAGTCCCTGCCGAATGTTTCCATCCTTGGCCCGTTCCGGAAGGCAAATCAGGTAGAACTCTCTGCAACCGATGCTCGTTCTATCGGCATTGTTGCTCCGATTCGGGAATCTGGCGATGTTGCTGGTTCTGGTGCATGTAAGATCGTTGGCCCAGAAGGCGAAATCGAAATTTCTGAAGGCGTTATCGTTGCAAAGCGTCACATCCACCTGACTCCGGCAGACGCTGAAGAAATGGGCGTAAAGGATAAGGATGTTGTATGGGTTCGTCTGGATACAGACGGCAGAAAGGCAATCCTCGGCGATGTTGTTTGCCGTGTTTCTGATTCTTATGCACTGGCAATGCACATTGATACCGATGAATCCAATGCAGTATCTGCTCCGAGAGAACTGTACGGCGAAATCGTAACCGTAGACTAAGTACCTAACAAAATTTTGTACAGAAAAAACCCCGTATCCTTCGGATATTTCCCAACGGATACGGGTTTTTTTGTTATGTGTATGATGATGTATCAGGATGTTAAAATCAACGGCAAATCTTCTTCCCGTAACCAATGCAGAATGTCCCACATCTGCGAATCTGGAACGGCAATACATCCGGCGGTACTGGATGCCCCTGCGGTGCAGTGCAGAAAAATAGCCGAACCTGCTCCGGGAACAATCGGATCACAGTTATAATTCACCACCACGGCATAATGATAGCTACTTGCATAATCAATCAGATGTTCCGCACTGTTCCAATTGATTTCCGTTGTTTCCTGCCACTGATTATAGACCGGAGAAGCAGGGTCATCCACCCAATAACAATTCTCGTTCAACTGCCGATATGGAATGGATAAATCTGTAAGTGGGTCTGTTCCAAAGGCAAACCCCAACGAAAACAGCCCTTTTGGCGTGCAAGAAATCCCCTCTCGACTGTTCGCAGAAACGCCATTTGTTCCCACGCAACCATTGGATACAAAATCCATCTGCCAGCCCTGTTCTCCTGCTGAAAATCCATAAACAACCGCAGAGCAGCCGCTTGAAACCACAGCAATCAGTTGTTTGCTATCCCCCAAATCAAAAAGTGGATAACCATTGTTTTCCAAAATGGTTGCTAACTCTGCACAAACTGGAATGGTTGTTGTTTCCATGGTGGTTGAAATAGTCGTTGCAGTGGTTGTGCTTGTCATACTTGTTGAAACAGTGGTCGTTTGCGTTTTCATCTCCAATTCCGTTGTAGTGGAATCTGTTTGCACACTGGAAACCTCTGTGGAATGCTGCGGTTCTTGTGCAGATTTCTGATGCAGCAGAACCCCAAAGCATCCAATTCCAATCAGCAACAGCCCAATAACAATGCTCAAAAGTATCAAAATTCGTTTTTGTTCCGGTGTATTGGGACGTATCACAAAATCATCTCCCCTTTTTCTGTTAGCATAGCACAAAGAAAAAAATCTGTCAAGCAGGCGGCATTTGTCGAAAAAATCGCCGCTTTGCTTGCATTTCCCCCGCAGATATGCTATACTAATCATATTGATTTCGTATTTTGAAAGGAGTATTCATGATTACTGTATCCAACGTCAGCCTCCAATTCGGCGGCGACACCCTCTTTAAGAACGTCAACCTGCAATTCAACGCCGGAAACTGCTATGGGGTCATCGGTGCAAACGGTGCTGGAAAATCCACGTTCCTGAAAATTCTGTGCGGTGTTTTGCCACCCACAACCGGAGAAGTTACCATCCCGAAAGAACTCCGGATGAGCGTTTTGAAGCAAGACCACTTCGCCTATGATGCCTACACCGTTCTCGACACGGTAATTATGGGCAATGAACGGCTCTATGCCATCATGCAGGAAAAAGATGCCCTGTATGCAAAGCCGGACTTCTCGGAAGAGGACGGCAACCATGCAGCGGAACTCGAAGCCGAATTTGCAGAACTGAACGGCTGGGAAGCGGAATCGGATGTTTCCAAGCTCCTGCAAGGACTGGGACTTTCCGAAGATTTGCTGTACCAGACCATGGGCGACCTCTCCGGTAACGAAAAGGTGAAAATCCTACTCGCACAGGCACTGTTCGGCAATCCGGACATCATTCTCATGGACGAACCGACCAACCATCTGGATATTGATGCCATCACGTGGCTGGAAGACTTCCTTTCTGAATATTTCGGAACGGTCATTGTGGTTTCCCATGACCGCCATTTTTTGAATAACGTCTGCACCCACATCGTTGACATCGACTATACGCAAATTAAAATGTATGTCGGCAACTATGAATTCTGGTATGAGTCCAGCCAGATGATGCAGCGGATGATTCGCCAGCAGAACAAAAAGACTGAAGAAAAGATTAAGGAACTCAAAACCTTTATCGAGCGGTTCTCTGCCAATAAATCCAAATCCCGTCAGGCAACTTCCCGCCGGAAATTGCTGGACAATCTCACTGTGGAACAGCTGCCAGCCTCCAGCCGCCGCTATCCATTTATTGGATTCGACATGGATCGGGAACTGGGAAAAGAAGTGTTACAGGTCAACGGCATTTCCAAAACCGTAGACGGTGTGAAGCTGCTGAACAATGTCAGCTTTACCCTGAGCCGTACGGACAAAGTTGCCTTCATCGGCGAAAGTGAACAGGCAATTACCATGCTGTTCAAAATCCTAATGGAAGAAGAACAGCCAGACGAAGGTACATTCAAGTGGGGCGTTTCCACTTCGACTTCCTACTTCCCTGTGGATAACTCTGTTTATTTCAACGACTGTGACCTTTCCATTCTGGATTGGATTCGGCAGTATTCCAAAACAGATGAAACCGAAACGTATCTCCGAGGCTTCCTCGGCAGAATGCTGTTCTCCGGCGATGATATTTATAAGCCGGTCAAGGTTTTGTCTGGTGGGGAAAAAGTCCGTTGCATGTTCTCTCGGATGATGCTGTATCATTCCAACGTATTGCTGTTAGACCGTCCGACCAACCATCTGGATTTGGAAAGCATTACTGCTGTAAACAATGGCTTGACCGCATTCAAGGGCGTTGTCATTCTGTCCTCACACGACCACGAAATTTTGCAGACGGTTGCAAACCGCATCATTGAAATCACACCAGACGGCTGTCTGGACAGACAAGGCACTTATGAAGAATTTCTGGACTGGAAAAAGGAAAACCAGAAATAAACCTGCCTCACCCCATCATCAACCGGAAAAATAAAGGAGTATCAATTTCATGAAATCCAACCTCATTTGTATGTTGATTACCATCGTTGCATACTTGATTTTAATGATTGTAGTCGGCATTCTCGCATCCAAAAAAAATAAAGACACCAGCGATTTCTACCTAGGCGGCAGAAAGCTGGGGCCAATCGTCACCGCCATGAGTGCGGAAGCCTCTGACATGAGCAGCTACTTGCTGATGGGCTTACCGGGGCTGGCACTGCTGACTGGCTTTGCCGATGTTGGCTGGACGGTCATTGGTCTGGCAATTGGCACATATCTCAACTGGCTATTCGTTGCAAAACGGCTGCGAATTTATTCTCAGCACAACGGCTCGATTACAATTCCAGACTTTTTCTCGAACCGCTATCACGATAACAAACATTTCCTGATGGGCATTTCTGCCATCATTATTCTGATTTTCTTTGTGCCGTATACTGCATCTGGTTTTTCCGCCTGCGGAAAGCTGTTCCAGACGCTGTTCGGGATGAACTATCACGCTGCGATGATTTTAAGTGCTGTAATCATCATTGCCTATACCAGCATCGGCGGATTTTTGGCTGCCAGCACAACCGACCTGCTCCAGAGCATTATTATGACCGTTGCACTGGTCATGGTAGTTGTCTTTGGAATTGTCAAGGCTGGCGGTATGGATGTTGTCATGGAAAATGCAAAGGCTCTGCCGGGCTATCTTTCTTTCAACCACACCTATGATATTACAACCAATTCCGCAAAGCCATACAGCATTCTGACTATCTGTTCCACCTTGGCTTGGGGACTTGGCTATTTTGGAATGCCGCATATTCTGCTGCGATTCATGGCAATTGAGGACAGCAGAAAAATCAAGACTTCCCGTAGAATTGCCTCTATCTGGGTTGTTATCTCTATGGGCATTGCAATCTTAATTGGTTTCATTGGAAAGACCTTGATGACCAACGGTACAATCTCCGTACTGGGCGACAATCCGGACAATTTCAGTGCAGAGTCTGAAACCGTTATCATGAAGATTGCAACGCTGATTAGTGAACATGGCGTTCTGGCAGCGTTGTTTGCTGGTCTGATTTTTGCCGGAATTCTTGCCTGCACGATGTCTACTTCAGACTCTCAGCTGCTGGCAGCATCCTCCAGTATGTCGGAAAACCTGCTGCAAGGCGTGTTCGGCATCAAGCTTTCGGAAAAGACTGCCATGCTGGCAGCCCGTGCCGTTCTGCTGATTATCGCTGTGATTTCCATCGGTATCGCATGGAATCCGGACAGCTCTGTTTTCCATATCGTATCCTTTGCATGGGCTGGATTTGGTGCAACTTTTGGGCCTGTTATGCTGTGTGCGTTATTCTGGAAGCGTTCCAACAAGTGGGGAGCTTTGGCTGGACTGGTTGCCGGCGGTGTGATGGTATTTGTATGGAAGTTCCTCGTTCGTCCGCTGGGCGGAGCATGGGATCTATACGAACTGCTGCCAGCTTTTATCGTGGCTCTGGCTGCCATTGTTATTGTTTCGCTGCTGACAAAAGCACCGGAACAGGAACTGGTAGAAGAATTTGAAGTTGTTCAGGCAGAATGCAAACGATAAAATCAAGCATTCAATCATTCTGAAACACAAAACACCGCTGCGGATGGTATTGCAACCTCCGCAGCGGTGTTATTTTTATCGCTTTTTTGTTTTAATTAGTCAGCCAGCAACTGTTCTGCTGCTGCCAGCTTTGCACTGCATACAAAGACATCCATTGCCTTTTGCAGTTCTTCTTCGGTTGGGAATGTCGGAGAAATCCGGATGTTTTCATCTTCTGGATCTACGCCATACGGGAACGATGCTCCTGCACCCGTCAGAACGACACCAGCATCCTTACAAAGCTGTACAATCCGCTTTGCACAACCCTTCTGATTGAAGGAGATGAAGTAGCCGCCCTTTGGATTCGACCAAGTTGCAATGCCCAAATCGCCCAGTTCCTTTTCCAGTGTGTTGACAACAATTGCAAACTTCGGAGCAATCAATGCCTTGTGCTTCTTCATGTGTTCCAGCAGGTTTTCAAACTTACCGCCAAAGAACCGCAGATGCCGCAGCTGGTTCATCTTATCAAAACCAATCGTTGCAAAGCCCAAGGACTTCTTCAGGCTTGCCAAGTTTCGTTCGCTGGCTGCCATTACTGCAATTCCGCTGCCCGGGAAGGTGATTTTAGAAGTAGATGCAAACATATAGCAAATATCTTCGTTGCCAACCTTCTTTGCTTCTTCCAGCAGGTTTGCCTGTACCGGCGGATTGTCAACCAAATGGTGTACACAATATGCATTATCCCAGAAAATCCGGAAATCTGCTGCCTTCGGCTTCAGTGCTGCAAACCGCTTTACCACTTCATCGCTATATACAACCCCGCCCGGATTGGAGTACATCGGCACACACCAGATACCCTTGATGCTGTCATCTTCTGCAACCAGCTTTTCTACGATGTCCATATCTGGGCCATCTTCGTTCATCGGCACATTGATCAGTTCCATGCCAAAGAACTGCGTAACTGCAAAATGGCGGTCATATCCCGGAACCGGACACAGGAACTTCACATGATCCAGTTTGCCCCACGGTGTGCCACCCAAAACACCGTTGGTCATTGCAACAGACATTACCCAGTACATAATGTTCAGGCTGGAGTTTCCGTATACAATAATTTCTTCCGGCTTTACGCCCAGCATCGGTGCAAAGAATGCCTTTGTTTCCGGCAGTCCATCCAGAACCCCGTAGTTCCGGCAGTCCAGACCGTTTTCAGCCCGATAATCGCCCTTCTTCAGGCAATCCATCATATCCATGCTCAGTTCCAACTGTGCTGGTGCTGGCTTCCCTCTGGACATATCCAGTTTCAGATTTTCTGCCTGAAACTGCTTGTATGCCTGCTGACATTCTGCCTGAAATGCCTCCAACTCTGCACGACTTTTTTCCTGTAATCTCATTGTTTGCGTGTGAATTTCCATCCGGAAATTCTACTCCTTTCTGCAATCTTCCATATGCACGGTTTTTGTCGAACCCTGCAAATTTGCTACGGTCTTATTATAACATATCTTTCCCCCGCTTGCAAGTGTTCGTGTAGAAAAAACAAAAATTTTAAAAAAAGAGAAAACAGCAGGTCTGTTTTCCAGCAAATCGACTGTTTTCTCTATGAAATCTTATTTTTACTCCGATGTTTTTTGTTCTTCTGCGGTACAAAGCTTAAAAATACCGCCGTCCAATGCATAAAACACACCGCCTGCATACTGACATTTTTCTGTCAAATCCCCGCAGGATAACTTTGCAGCCAACTCCGGCTTCATATATTGCTTCGCATACCGATAAATTTCCTGCCAGTGTGGCAAAGTGAAATCAGGGCGATACAGATAAAGTTGCTCAATCGGATACATCACCAGAATGCTGCTCCAGAACTGGCAGAACTGCTGCATCATCTCTTCCATCAAGTCTGACAGAATCGGGTCAAAGTCCTTACCCTCTGCACAGGCTGCGGTAAACAAATCCGGCAGTGTCATTGTTTCCAGCTTTCCGCCTGTCAGGTCATACAAGACTGGCGTTTGCTCGGCACTATAATACGGCTTTACTCGCTGCTGCAATGCAACTGGCGTCAGCAAGTCGCCCACAGTTTGATTTGGAGAAAGCGGCAATCCCTGCATAGAAATCGGCTTGCCGTTTAGACACTCCATGGTATGCGAGCGACAGACGATAGAAACATAATAATCTGCCCCATCTGCACAGAATAAAGCAATAATTTCCTGCTTTGGCTTCTGATACAGGCAATATACCGCCATAGATGGCAATGCATTACCCCAGAAGACCGGAACGTGCAGGGCATCCCTCAATATCTGCTGCAATTCTGCCATTTGTTGTTCCTGCCTAGTTGCATCCGGAAAGAAGTGCTGCAAGACGCTGGGCATCAACCCAACACCCAAGCCCAAAATTTGCGATTCCTCAATATAGTTGCTCTTCAAAATCTGGCGAACGGTTATAATCATTTGTTCCTGTATGGATGCCCATGAAGCCTGCATCACTGGAAACGGAATGCACTGCTTTTCCAGCGTATTCATGCCCAAGGTTGTCAGTCCAACCACCAAATGATTCCCCTGAATGGAAATACCAATCAGCAGCCAGCGAGAAGGATGCACATCCATCAATAATTTTCTTCTGCCTTTTCCCTCCGAGGTTGGACATGTTCCGATGTCTTCTAAAACGCCCTTTTCCATCATCTCATGAATCAGCAGCGTCACGGATGCTCTTGTCATATGCAGTTTGTTGGCAATCTCCACACGAGAAATTGCTCCGTATTGCTGAATCAGCTGCAATACCTGCAAATACATCCACTTTCGTTCCATCTGTCGGTCAATGACTGGTTTCCACATTGCGGATTCGCTCCCCTCAATTCACAATTTCCTTTCTTTCTATTGATGCAATCTTTTATCGATTTAAATCAATACTATTATTTTAACAATTTCAACCGGATTTTGCAAGTTTCCCAGAAGACTTTCTGATGAAAATTTACATATTATTGAAAAGCAAGGAAAAAGTTCATATCCGCTCCGCTTTTTTTAAGTCAACATACTGAAAATCTGAATTAATAGTGGCATGGTTGCCATAGAGAGAATCGTTGTTGCTGCAAAAATCTGAGAAGCATAAATATCATTTAAGCCATGTACTTGGCACTGTAATGTGCACATTGCAGCAGCTGGAGCAGCTGTCAGCAGCAAAACAACCGTCCGCACTTCCATAGATACAAACGGCAGGCAGAGGCACATTGCCATGACTGCCAGCGGAATGACCAGCAATTTCACGAAGCTGACCCAATAAATCCGAACTGTCCGCAATGCTCCCAACAAGTTTGCCTGTGCCACGCTGACACCCGATGCAATCATCGCAAGCGGTGTATTCAAGTCGGAAATATAGCCCATCGTATCCATCAGCAAGCCCGGCATTGGAAGCTGTACAAAATACAGAATCAACCCAATGGCGATACCGATAACCGTTGGCGAACGCAGCACTTTCAATGCCTTTTTGAAATCCTTGGTCTGTGTCAGCTGCATGACACCGTGTGTCCACGAGAACAAGAAGAAAATCGTCAGGAACGCAGTGACATAGAAAACACCCTCTGCCCCGAACAGTGCACTTGCCAGCGGAATGCCCATGAAGCCACAGTTGCTATATGTTGCAGAAAATCGCTCAATCGGTGCTAACTTTCCGACGGATTTTCCACGGAAACACAGCATGGAAATCAAAATGGCGATGACATAAGAAGCTGCCGCCAGCACAAACGTCAGCAGCAAATTCACGACCAGACGGGAATCATATTCCTCCTCTAAGTAAGCATGCACGATGATGACTGGCGTTACAATTTCTAACACGACGTTGGAAAGCTGCTTGCCGCCCTCTCGGCTGACAATGCCGGTGTAGTATGCAATCATTCCGACCACATTCAGAATGAGCATAATAATTGCCTGCTGTAAAATAATTCCTGCCATATGTTCGTACTCCTTTTTTTTGACAGCCGAACGACTGCCATTCTCCAAAATAAGAACCGCCCGTTTGGTGATGGAGAAACAGGCGGCCACTTCCTTGATAGTATAGCATGGTGGTTTTTAGATTTTATAGATTTTGTATAAACATTGGTTGAATTTGCAGTCCGCCCAAAGCCGCTGCAACGGTGTCGGAAATCTGGGTAAAATCAGCCACCAAAGACGATGGTTTCTTGACGGGAGCATCCTGCCGCAACGGTACGAAATAATAATTTTTCGTATTCAACAGCAAGCCCAGATTTTTCGCCGATGCCCGCAAAGCGTCATTGGTTGCCAGAGCCAGAATAATCGGCTTTTCGTTCCGCAGCATGGATTTTACTGCCATGGTCACAGTGGTATCCGTGATGCCCATCGCCAGTTTTGCCATGGTATTGGCGGTACAAGGTGCAACAAGCAACGCATCCAAGCGGTCTTTTGGCCCTAACGGTTCCGCATCTGAAATCGTCAACAGAGCAGGTTTTCCACAAATCTGCTCCAATTTTTTTCGTTGTTCCACAGCTTTCCCAAAACGGGTATCAATGCTAGCGGCATGTTCTGAGAAAATCGGCGTTAAGCTGTAACCTGCCGCCACCAGTCGTTCTGCCTCTGCAAACGCAGCAGAAAAGGTGCAAAACGACCCTGTTACCGCAAATCCAATGCGTTTACCAATTGTTTCCTTCATCTGCGAGTCCCCTCTCCTGTAAAATATGGAAGATGGTTTTCGCAATGATTGCTCCAGCGGTTTTCGGTGCAGTAATTCCCGGCAGCCCCAACGCCCAGACTACCTGACGATGCAGGCGTTTTGCAGCATCAAAATCCGTTCCGCCCGGTTTCGATGCCAGGTCAATCACCAATGCATCTGGTTTCATGTTGAACAGGGCTGTTTCGTCCAGCATCAGGACTGGAACGGTGTTGCAGAACCAGTCAAATTCCCCTGCATGGGCAGCAATTTCAGACGGATGCATCCATTTCAGACCATTTGCCGCACAGCGTTCCGCATCTTTGCAGCTGCGAGCCGCAACGGTGACATCTGCTTTCAAGCCCTGCAAACGCTCCGCCATGATTGTTCCGATTCTGCCGTAGCCGATGACGAGAACAGAGCTGCCGCAGAGTACTGTTTCCCGTTCTGAGATGGCAATTTGAATTGCTCCCTCTACAGTTGGAACGGCATTTGCCAGACAGAGTTCCTCCCGCTGAAAATAATCGCAAAAACACAGTTCTTGTTCTTGACACATCCGGCAAACAGCTTCGGGGAGTACGCCGCCGCACACCAGACCGCCTTTTTTCACATGGGACAGCAATTCGGGCAGCGACAAGTTCCCATTTTTGGACGGCACAGATTCGGCTGTCGTGTGAATGGGCAGGACGAGAACGTCAAATTCTGGTAATGTTTCAGAATCTGACGGAGAAAATCCGATTGTCGTCACGGAAAGCTGCGGCGATTCGGCAAGTTTTTGGGCGGCATATTGTTGGCGGCGGTCACCGCCAGCCACCAAAATTTGCAGCAATTGTTGCATCTTGCATTCCCTCCTTTTGTTCCGGATTTTCGCCCATTCTCAAAGAATGGGTGTACTTCATTTTATGCAGGCAGGAGAAAAGGGGTGAACAAAAAGGGCACACTTCTTGCGAAGTATGCCCTCTTGTTTCCGCAATCCAAATTCTTTACTTGTAAAGATTTTGTCCAATCCCACTTGTAATTGAATGGATGACTTCCTTAAATTTTATCTGTTTTCTTCGGAAGAGGATTTGGAATCAGAGATTCTTACTTTCTCTTCTTGGAAACCAGAGCAACACCGCCGATGACTGCGATTGCTGCAACAGCACCTGCAACCGGAATCATGCTGCCGGTCTTCGGAGAGCTGGTAGAACCAGTGTTCTTCTTAGTGGTTACCTGAGCAGCCTTTGTTGTGGTGGTCTTGGTTACGCCAGTACCGCCAGTAGCCTTGGTGTCGCTGGTGTTACCAGTATCCTTGGTATCGCTTGTACCGCTAACTTTAGTTGTAGTAGCGGTTGTAGTTGTAGTGGTCGGCTTAGCAGTAGAGGTTGTAGTAGTTGTTGTGGTTGTCGGCTTAGCAGTTGTGGTAGTTGTGGTGGTAGTAGCCTTTGTGGTAGTAGTTGTGGTGGTAGTAGCCTTTGTGGTGGTAGTTGTAGTAGTGGTTGTAGTAGCTTCAGTTGTGGTGGTAACTGCACCCTCAATCTTGATGTAACCCTGAGAAGCAGGCTGTGTGCTTACATCCGGGCTGTGCTGAACGATCGGAGTGTAAGAACCATCAAAGGAAATTGCTGGGCTATCGATGTAGTAGATGTCACCCGGCTGTGCATTTTCATTAACCTTGAAAGTAATGTTAATGATAGAACCGTCACCCTTTACATAGTTCGGGCCATCTGCAGACGGAGTACTTGCATATGCAATCCATCCACCGATACCAGTCGGATTCAGCTGGAAACCAGAACCAGAAATTTCGATGTTCTGATTGATGTAAGCATCACCCAACAGACTACCTCTAGTATTGCTGGAGTAGGTGATTTCATCAGTATTCCACTGTACACCAAATGCCAAAGCATCCCAACCATCACTATTGCCGTTGATGGTTACCGGAACAGTTACCAGATAATTGTTTGCCTGCAGTTCATCCATTGTAACTGTAACACCTGAAATTGCCAGGCTACCAATTGCGTCAGCCGGAACAGCGGTGAAAACAGCGGCAGAAGTAGCAACTACTGCTGCTGCGGAAACAGCTGCCAGTGCCTTCTTAAATGTACTTTTCATTTTTCTATTTTCCTTTCAAATATAAATTATGCGGTGTCCGGTGTCCCAAACACCGCACTTTTACCTTATCTTATAAAACTTAACAACTTAGCCTTCGTACCAGATAGAACCTTCCAAAGACTTCAGGGACGGAATGACATCCGGCCATGTCGGTTCCTGGTTAGCAGCCTTCTTTGCATAGAAGGTCAATACGTTTACAGCATCCTGAGTGGTCATCAGTTCACTACCATTGTTCATACCAGCCTTGGATTCTGTATCAACATCTGCCAAGAAGAATGCAAGCTTGTTCAAGTTTTCATCTTCATTGAATGCAACATCAGCCTGACCAGCTGCTGCCTTTGCATAGTAAGTCAGGATTGTAACTGCATCCTGAACATCTACAATGCCATTCAAATCTGCATCGCCCTTAATGCCAATGTATACAGTCGGATTTACCGGAGCTGCAACCGGTTCAGCATCTGCCTTTGTCGGGTCAGTGAAGTAAGCGTTTACTTCTGTTACGCAGTACGGCTTGCCTTCTGCATCGAAGATTTCCTTCGGTGTGGTCTTGTCGAGGGTAACTGCACCTGCTTCCAGAGCATTGAAGTGTGTACCTTCTTCATCCACGATATCGAACTTGCTGAACAAGTCAGACGGCTTCAGTTCCCGTTCATCTACGGAGAAGTAGAAGTTTGCCGGGTTTACTTCCACTTCCAGTGTGGTTGTACCAACTGGAGTGATTGTGCCGGTTGTACCAGTCGTTGTGGTTGTAGTGGTTTCGCTACCGCTACCACTTGTTGTAGTTGTCGTGCTGCCAGATACATCTGTGGTCGTTGTACTGCCGCTTACATCTGTGGTGGTTGTGCCGCCAGATACGTCTGTGGTCGTTGTACCGCCGCTCACATCTGTGGTGGTTGTGCCGCTTACGTCAGTCGTGGTTGCACCGCTCACATCAGTGGTGGTAACGCCGCTTACGTCAGTCGTGGTTGCACCGCTCACATCGGTGGTGGTAACGCCGCTTACGTCAGTCGTGGTTGCACCGCTCACATCAGTGGTGGTAACGCCGCTCACAGTAGTCGTTGTTGTCACACCGCTCACATCGGTCGTTGTACCAGATACGTCTGTGGTGGTTGTGCCACTAACATCTGTTGTGGTAGTGGTTGTGGCCTTATCCTTGAACTTGATAATTCTTTCTACATTGAAGTAGCCACTCGGAACGCCTGCAAGTGTATCATTATCTGCATCGCCCTGTGCAGTTACCAGCTTGTAAGAAGAATCATAAACGAGCTGGCTGTAATCAGCATCTGTTACGCCGTCTGCTTCTGCCTGATCCGGATGTGCAGCATAATACTTTTCAATACCTTCTACAGTGCTGAAATAATCAGCATCTACATCGGTATCCGGAACCTTGAAGGTTACGGTATAAACATTGGTATCTGCATTTTCATCGGCAACGAAATCAGAACCGCTGTTCAGCAGGCTGGTGACATCATCCATGCTTACATCTACGGTATAATTTACACCTACATTCTGGAATGCCTTATTGACTTCTGCAACTGCCTTATTCAATGTATCGCCATACTTAGCAAGGTCTGCAACACTGCCCGGAACGTCAAACCGTGTGGTTCTCTGGTCCTTCTGTACCTTCAGCCAAGCCAGTGTTTCATCTGCGGTTGCAAATTCTTGATGTGCAGATGTTGTGATTGCCTTATCTGCATAAGAGAATGCCCTTTCTACTTTCTTCTGATAAGTAGCCAGCAGATTATCAAGGTTTACCGTCAAGTTAGCAGCAGCAGCCTTCTTGGTCACTTCAACCTTCAATTGCTGAACGGTGCTTGCAGCATAAGCCTTTGCATCGGCATAAGTTGCAACCTGGTTGCCTTCGCTGTCTACGAAAACTGCACCCTTTACCCGAATGGTGTTTGCAGTACCAGCTGCCTTATTGGCTGCGGTATTTTCAATGCTATCGCCATCAACGGCAGCAGTAAAAGTACCCTTCTTTTCCAGCATGCTGAAATCAATGTCATCGATGATGGAAGCTGCACCCTGCTTGGTCAATTCCTTCTTGATGGCATCAATGATGTTGCTCTGTACATAGCTGGTTGCATCAACCTGTGCGGTCATAACTGCAACGCTATTTTTAATCTTTACGCTTGGATTACCAACGATGCACTTCTGTACTTTTTCTACATAAGCAGCATTCTTATCCGAGAAATCAGCAGAATCAACGATATCTGCAACATTCAGTTCAAAGCTCTTACCTTCCGAATCAATCAGTGCACCTTCTACGAGCTTTGCCCAATCGGACTCCAACTCCTGTGGTTTAATTTCCAGTACTCTTTCCACGCTGATGGTGGTTGCATCTGCAGCGTTTGCCATCACTGCAAAGCCCTGTGTCAGAGCGAGCGGTACAGTTGCTGCAATTGCAATGACTTTATTGAATACCTTCTTCATTGCACATTTCCCTCTCTTCATTCAATTTTTTTGTGGCCGTCCAAGCTGACGCACAGACGTGATTGCATTTGTGCAGTCTCATTTCCCCTCACTATTAAACTGCCCTGTTTCTGTTTCCATGTAACCGGATTTCGCAGAACTGAAATAACCGGATGTTCCATGAATGCCTGGACTCACGTGATCCTTTACGGCATGGGTGCATAAACCGCCGTAAACGATTTACATAAAGTATTCTAACACATTCTGTCGGGAATGTCAAGCCTCTGCCCTGATTTTTTTTTAAATTATTAGGTGGAAATTCCGCCCGTATTTGTAGCTTTTACACAATTTTCAACCGTTTTCAACACCTTTCAACAGGCTTTCAACTGAAGTTTTGTGTGCACCTTGTGAAAGTCGTGTTTTCAGAATTGGCTCTTTCCGTCATTTTTCACAAAAAACACAAACAGCCTGCAAAAAGACTTTGCAGGCTGCCTGTGTTGGAAAAATAATAAGGAGAATGTATGAAGAAAGCATTTGAAAATTTCCGACCAGATGCCCAGCTTTTGGCATTGGCAGGAAAGCTTTCACTGTCCGTGATACTTCATCAGGATTGTTTTTTCTGCTGTACTTCCTGAAGAACGACAGAAACTTTTTGTTCCTGTCCGTTGCGTACAATGGTCAGGGTGACCGTGTCACCAGCATTATATTCATTCTTATAGTTATTCAGCTCTTCTGTGGTTTCAATCTTGTTGTCGTTGATGGCAGTAATGACATCGCCGACCTGTAAACCAGCTTCTGCTGCTGCACCTCCATCGGTTACACTGATAACATATGCACCGATTGGCAAGTTATATGCCTGAGAAACGGCTTCGGAAACATCCTGACAGCTGATACCCAGCTGCGGTCTGCCAGTAACATAGCCATAGTTAATCAAATCATCTACAATTTCCCGTGCTTCTGTCATCGGGATTGCAAAGCCGATACCTTCAATGGTTGCACCACTGGAAGAAACACTAGAGGACATCTTCGCAGAGTTGATGCCGATAACCTGACCAGAACTGTTAATCAACGGACCACCAGAGTTACCATTATTAATGGCGGTATCGGTCTGAATCAATGTCATAGTTTTGTCGTTGATGGTAACTTTCCGGTTCAGTGCGGAAATAATCCCACAAGTAACCGTGTTCTGGAGTTCCAGACCCAACGGGTTACCGATTGCAACAACCGCATCGCCAACCTGACACTGGTCGCTGTCGCCAAATTCCGCAGCAGTCAAACCAGTCTGGTCTACTTTCAAAACAGCAAGGTCGGTTTCAATATCATATGCAACGACCTTTGCATCATAAGTGGTTTCTTCATCAGACATCCGGATTTCTACGGAAGTTGCTTCGCCGCAGCCATATTCCGAATCATAGATGACATGGGCATTTGTGACAATGTAGCCATCTTCCCGCATGATAATACCTGTTCCGACACCGGTCATTGAACCGGAATTGTCACCATTTCCGCTGTTGCCATTTCCGAACATGCCAAAACCATAATTATAATTGTAGTTATTCGGCATCTTGAAAGTTGCCTGAACACCGACAACCGATGGTGCTACTTTCTTAACAATGTCGCTGATAGACATTGCATTTGTACCGGATGCCAATTCAATCCAGCTTTTTGCAGCATCGCCCTTTACAGTTGTGCTCTGTGCCTTACTGCTGCTGTCCTGTGTTGTGGTATTGGCTGTGGTATCGGTAGAATCCGAAGCAGAAGTACTGCTTTCTGCTGTTACCAGCTTGTTGGAATTATGAACGCCATTATAAATGCCAATCGAACCAACCGAAACAATTGCCATTGCTGCAACAAATGCAACCGCTTTCATCCAGAAGTGATTCTTTTTCTTCGGCGGTTTGCCGCTGCCGGATGCCTGTACTGGTGCATTCGGATTGGAATAATAATTGACGTAGCTGTAACCCTGCTGCTGGGATTGTGTATCAGAGGAAGTATTTCCAGTATATCCTGTGCTCTGGTTGGTACTACTATTAGTAGTGTAACCATAACCAGTCGGTGTGGTGCTGCCATACCGATTTGCTGCTCCGTAAATCGTACCAGAAGCAGTGCTGTTCGTTTCTGCTGTATGATTGGCAGTGGTGCTGCCCGTTGCAGCAGATGTGCTATAAGGATTTTGATTGGTCACAGTGGATTCTGGCTGTTTCGGCTCAGAAGCTGCTGTGTTGTTCGATTCATTTTTCATCATGTCCTGTTCCCGTTCATACATAAGAATCTTCCTTTCTATTGAAAACCGCTGCTGTTCTGCATCGGTCTGTCTTGTTCTTTGCTCTATGGTTAATATTATACGCTGGAATGTGATAACTTTATGATAGTAGACGGAAAACATCGTTAAACACAGATGGATTCTATTTTTCACAGTTTTTCACAAAAAAACCGCTCGATTTTGCGATACTTTTCCGCAAAACCGAACGGTTTTCGTTCTAATTCAGGCTATTTTTATCAGCTGAAAGACGGTGTCTGTCCAGAAGCCTGCTTTGCATAATAAGTCAGAATGCCAACGGCATCGGAAACATCTACAACGCCATCTTCATTGACATCCGCACTGTTTTTCTGTGCAGACGTAAACTGTTCTTCGCCACCGGCTGCAATCCGTGCATATTCCGTCAGAACAGCAACTGCATCAGAAACGACAATGTTTCCATCTCCATCAACATCACCCTTTGCACCAGCAACCGCCGGGAAATAGCCGCTTTCAATCAGCAAGTTCGCAATTGCTGCATGACCGGTTGCGGTCGGGTGCACATCTGCATTTGCAATGTTGACATTTGTCCATGCATGATGCAGGAATGCACTATAAACATCTGCCAGATAAATCTCTCCATTCTGAGCATGTGCCTGTAAATTCTGGTTCAAACCAACTGGAATATACTCTCCATTGGAACTTCCGTTCAGATACTGATACATCTGCCCACCAGAAAATGCACTTAACATAGAAAGTGCATTATCAGACAATCCTGTATCATCCTGGTCAACACTCAATGGGTCATAAACCGTCTGGAATACCAGCTTTGCATGACTGTTCGTGCTCTTCAGCTGCAAAATAATGCTGTCGATGTTGGTATTTGCATTGGCAACTGCAGTCGGCATATTGGCTCTCAAATACTTCTGGAATGCAATTTGATTATCCTTGATGGCATTTGCCAAGTCATAAACATTGTCATAATCGTCTACTTTCACCACATCATTATTCAGAACCGGCTGCAAAATATCGTTTGCTCCGATGGTGACAACAATGACATCTGCTCCAGCAACCGCTCCTTGCATGGTACTGTCCCCCTGCAACGACTGAAGCAATTCTGAAGAAGTCGTTCCATCCTTTGCAAGGTTGGTGACTTTCTGGTTCATGTGCTGTTCCAGAATGGAAACATAAGCCTTACTGGAATCCTCCAGCCCATAACCCGTGCTGATGCTATCCCCCAGTACGACAACACTGTACGGGGCAACGTCATCTGCTGCGGAAACGGTCGGCATTGGCATGGTCATTGCTGCGATGGTCAGCATGGCAGCAGCGGCGATGGCTCTTCCTGTTTTTCTATTTTTCATGAATTTTCATCCTTTCTAATATGTCGGTTGGTTGTACTTGCATTATAACATATGCTGCGAAGACTGTCAAGAGAAACTTATTTTGGCAAGCAGTCATTTTTTGTGGAGAAATCAAAAAATGTTTTTCTGTATTGGTTGCAAGCAACGAGCCGCAGGCGAATAAAAAGTTTTTTGATCCAACAATTTTTCAAAAATGTTGGCGAGGTATGGGCGAGCAGCCCACATTTGCGGAGCAAATAACAGAACTGCACAATGAAACAAAACAAAAATCTAGGAGAGAACCGCAAAGAATCGCAATTGCCTTCAAAATCAGGAGGTTGTAATGAGATACAAGGTTTCAGGGGCAATTGCGGTTCCCAAGGCAAGCTGGGGATGTGCCCCAGCCTTGCCGAACCGGATTCGGGTGGTTTTCC
>OGRM01000969.1_pt1 | contig 21009 bp, 17 predicted proteins | sample 1553491 | NCBI WGS metagenome assembly OGRM01 (sample SAMEA2580110, study PRJEB22360) | human gut metagenome | biome: human gut; feature: human-associated habitat; material: faeces | place: Denmark | collected 2008/2010
GACTGAACGGATATCACCGGAAATGCTGAACGGGTATCCGCCGGAATATGCAGTTGGGCTTTTTTTTCGAACTCAACAGCATCACGAAATTCTTTGATGGAAAGAGTGACATCACCAATTTCTTTTTTGAACTCTTTAGGGCTATTAGCAAGAGTGTTGATATATGTTTCAACCCTTTTTATGGCTATTGATGCGCTTTTACGTTCATTGTAGAGATTCATTACAGCATTGTTCGCTTCATGGACAAGACTTTCATGCTTGTTGTATTCTTTTTTATAATTATCAATTGCGGTTTTCTTAAGTTTGTTATTAAACATTTTTGGGGTTTTTAATTTTAAGAATAAGGTTTATATATTTGTACTTCGTGAGCTCTGCAGCATGTCTGAGGTTGTTACTCAAATGCTTTAGCCAAGGTTTTGAAGGGTTCGTAAAATTATATAGCCTCTTTTTTTTCGAGTGAAGCCATATACTCCATTCGCATCAGGGCTACCTGAATGACAGCGGGAATAGTTACTCGATAGGCAGGTCCCATAATATCCCAAACAGTCATACCTATCAAAATTGCTACTCCGATAGGGCCGAGCAACAAGCTTAAAGGTCTGGTCAATGCAAGGCCTGTGCAGATTATTACGCCGCGGCTAATGAGACAACGTTCGACAAATGTCAGAATGATGCGGAGAAGATACATATACATTTTGATACTGATTTGATGAGTTAAAGCTAATGTTGTCATAATAGCACTCTTGGGCAGCTTATCTGCATATGAAAGGTTCAACTCATCACACAAGTTACGAAGCTCCTGTTCAGACATTTGGGAAAGAGCTTTATCGATTACTTTCCCAAGGAGTTGCGCTTCCATCTGGGTTGTATCGGCATGACGGGGAACGGATACTTTTATCTTACGACAGACATCACTTACAATTTCCTCATAAGCGGGGCCTTTGCCATGACGCATGAAAACATTGAGGAGAGTATTTCCACCGTAGCACTGTAACTCCCAGGCGATATCTGCCCACATCTTATTCATCTCCTGCGGATAGTAATTGATATAGTTATCTGTACTTGTTAACTGTTCTGTGAAGCGATAGCCGCCTTTGTTGTCATTGGTGAGGATGTTACAGAGGGTTACGAGGTCATCATTTTTGCAATATTGGAGAAATTGGAGATCCTTGTCTGCTTTCATAGTAGTTTTAGTTAAAAAATTGCCACCGTCTTTATTGCCCATGAGTGAATTTGGCATCAACCAACTTGGCGCCTTATCTTGATTGACAGTACAAAGGTATCAACAAAAAAAAGGATGACTATGCAGGATTTCTTCATACTACATAGTCATCTTAAAGAACAGAATGTTTATTTATCGGTTTTCTTTAATAGATCAGCTAAAGGAAAAGACGAAGTAACGGTATCTGAGGAAGTTTTTTGAGCTTTCAGAGTATCAATGGGATAGGTACACCATTCATTTTCATTGTATTTGTTAACCCTTATACCTGTAACATATATTTCATCAAGATTTGTATTTTTGATACCTTTCCCGTATAATACTCTAACTTTTAAATTAATGTAATGATTCTCATTTTCTTTGTATGGCTCTTCATACATTCCATTCCGTTGTAATTCAGGAAGTGGTGGGTTTGTTTTTATCTCACTGGAAATTTGAGTTGTAGCGCTTATGGGTTTGTTTGTTTCTTCTTGAGCAGTAGATAACAGATAGCCTTCCGCTTCGAATTGAAGCATTAAATTGTAGAACCAACGGGTAACCAAAAAGAATGTTGAGAAGTCTGAATCAAAGAATAGTTGCCGTAATTCAGGTTCAAGTGCATTATGACTTTCTTCATTTGGCATTTCGTCCATGTGAGTTAAAGCTCCTATCATGGATGGTGCAAACCTCTTATATTTATTTTTCAATCCTATTATAATTTGCGATACTCTATCACTTTTGGTATCTGTTATTTTTAGAACGCTGTTAACTTTTTCAAGCATCTGCTCTACTAGTTTACGCATTTGATTACCATGAGCTTTATCTATATCCTTATTCTTGTAAAGTTCCATAATTGGATCAAGATTCTCTGTGCGGAATTTATCTGGAATCCATTTTTTTGCGAAAAATGTCAGTAGATACTCATAGCCTATGTATAATTGATATTTTGTGTTTAGATCACGCTTGATTTTTTCCAGAAGGTCGTCACATGAACCACTTTTGTAAAAAATATTGTCCTTCAATCCTAAGTCATACAATTCATCAAGTGTTATATCAGCCTGATCTCCATCACATTCACTGCTCAATTCACCTGAATATATATAAACAGGAATTTTTTTGTTAAGCGTATTTCTAACCAATCTTAGGAAACCTTTCAGATTGGGTTTCCCTTCGTTTGCCATATCTGTAGAAATACCTTTAGCATCAAAGATTACAGCGTGATATTTTTCTGCTTTATCTTCGAGTATTCTTTCGCATTCATCCATGAATTTAACAGTATCAAACTGTAATAAATCATCATCAGCAACCAATTGCCATGTTTTTTCAAGATTATCGTCTAACCAAAGAACATTGAATTTTGTTTTCATACTATTTTTAAATTTATTTTTATACCAACGGTATAATCTTCATAATCGGGTTTGTACATTAATATGGATGCTCCATAGAACTCAAGGAATTTTTTGGCAGAATATAATCCAATATGATCACCTTCTCCTTCACCGACACCTAATTCAAAAACTTTGGTGAAGTCTCCTATGAAAGGTTTACCGTTATTTTCAATAAAGATATCGAGTCTATTATGGTGTTCTTCATCTTTTTTAAAGACAATTCTTACTTTGTTTTCTGTGAAATCCCTGATATTGGATTTATCTTTAGGGGGCTTTTTATTAATCTTCCGGAAAAATCGGTTAAAGAATGGAATTCTATAGATTATATCTAATAGCTTATGATACTTTTTCTGTCTGGCAGCAATTATGTCATATGTCTCTTTATCAATGACAGGATCCATTTTTATCATAAATGCATGCTCATGCAGGTTCTTAATAATATTGCCAATAACATGGGTGATAAAGCTGTCTTCATTCATGTCTGCTTTTGCATCGTAGCATTCGGTAAATGAAGTTTCAATTTCCATAGATTGTAATCCTTCTACGCCATATCTATTGTTTTCTTTTTGAAATTTCCGCAATATGGCAGTTCTCAGCAGAAAAGGTTCTGATTTCCCATAGTCCTCATCTTCAATCTTTTGAAGCTTGTCACAAAGTGTTCCAGCGTCTCGAACGGCAGACTGAAGAATAGATATAAGAGAACGGTTGGGTAATTCCAGGTGATTCTGTAAGATTCGGGTATAAGTTTCCGTAATATCTTTTATTTTAGGTATTGATTTGGTTTTGAGCTCATTTAATTGCTCTTCCAATGTATATCCAAGCTGTTCTTGTTTAGCTACAATTCTGGTGGATGCAGTATATGCATCTATTATCAATCTGCATTCTTCATCAGAGAATGTATCTGGATTTGTAATTAGTTCTCGGAATAGCCTTTGGGCCGGTAGTCTTACGATTAGCCCAAAATCTTCCGAATAATTATGCTTATGCTCTCTGATCTGAGATCTTAAATGAGATATGTAACTGTTATTCTCCATTAGATTCTCTCATTAATTAATTGAACGGTACTGGAAACAGCATTAACCAGTTGCTCTAAGCAATTTTTGTTTTCATCATCCCATTGTGAATAATCTTTTGGAAAAATTTTATTCATCCAGTCGATCTTAGGATGAAGGCGCGTTCGCTGATGATAATCACTTCGTGCAATTAGCTCAGCCAACCTGTTTAGTTTTGGCTCTATGAGTTGGATATCATGTTTGATGGTTTCGATGTTATCCTCAATCTCTGCCAGTTTTTTCTGATTTTTGGATTTCAAGAGCATTAAGCCACTGATGGCACTGACGGCACTAATAGCTGCTCCCACAGGCCCGAACATGCCGAGAAGTAAAGTTCCGCCGGCAACTCCACTTCCGCCTGCAGCTATTGCACCACCTCCAAGCCATGCCAAAGCTGCATTGGTGGCGGCAACACCAGATAATGCACTGATGGCTGTACCAGTTGATGCTGTGCCTAAGACTGTTGCTATTGACATGGCAACAGATGGACCAAGGGTTGCTATAGCGGCTCCAGCAGCAGTTCCTGTGCCAATAAAAGCAGCAGTCCTTCCTGTTTCATCTGTATATTCTGCAAATTTCTTTGGATTATTTTCGTTCTCAACTGCTATCCGGAAATCCTTTATTAATTCTATTGAAGAATCTATGTCATCTAAACACCATTGGGGAAGATTCCTAAAATTGTGTAGATACTCTTTTATAAATATAATTTCCTTCAGATATACCTTACGTTTACCATATAGTTCACCAGCCAGTTCTTTCAATCTGTTCTGGCACATTTCATACCTGCGACAGATGGCCTTAAGTTCTTCAATTTTCTTTTTTGTTTCTTCTAATCCTATTATTTTATTAAAGAATTTCATTTGTTGTGAATTGCATGGATTAGCACCGTCTTTTTTACCCATAGGTGACTTTGGCATCAAACAACAAAAGTTCATTTTGTTTGAATATGCAAATTTAGTTTTTTATATTATGAATACTGTGCAGATTTGCTTCATACTTCATACATAGTTCTCATCGAATCTATTCTTTTTCTGAAGAAATCTCTTAGATATAAGGGTTCTATCACTTCTATGGCATCACTGTATGAGAATAAAAGCATTTTCAGCTCTGTATTTATTTTGACCTTCAGCTGCAAATAGCAATGATTTTCTGTTTCTTTGTCTTTAAGTTCTATTTGAGTCCAGTGCAAAGGTTTTGTCCGGATATAATTTATACTTTTCTTGGCTACTTTTAGGATTATCTTTTCTACAGAGGATTCTCTGTAGTTTGAGACTCCTATGATTTCATCAAAGAATTCATCAAAGTCTATATCTGTTTCAATATATGGTTTGCTGAGATGTTCTACAGAGTCAATTCTGTCTAAAGGATAATTACGGATTTCTTTGTTCTCTTCTGAATATCCGAAGACAAACCATCTACAATTATATTGACGAAGATGATAGGGGTGCATATTGGTTACGAAAGCTTCTGAGCCAAAAGGCTTGTATGTGAGTTTTACAGGATATTTGTGTATAATGGCCTGTGCTAGCGATTCCATAAAATTGAGGCCGGTATAATCCATGTTAGTGTCAAAAGACATGACATTAATGGAATTCTCAACTCCACCTTCCAGACTTGACAAATAGAACCTCAACCAGTCATAACGTGGATCTCCCTGAAATGATTTTAGCTTTTCTATTGCTTCTCTGATCATTTCAACATCAAGATTAACTTGTTTGAAAATAGTGAATGTACTATCTTTATACTTCCACAATCTTTCCCTACCACGATATGCACATAAATCAAATTCAGCCCCAAAGACATCTTCAAATTCTTTGAGATTATCATGCAGAGAGCGCTTGCCGATATTGTCCATTTGACTATCTGCAAGAATCTCATTAAGAGTAAATCCGTCAGCGTCACGTAATAACTGATCCAATCGAATATATCTCTTGATTTTGTTTTGTTCTGATTTTGCTATTTTCAAATCTTCTATGATTAGTAATATTCTGCCGTAAATTTAATGAGAATATTTCATTATCTGTCAGATATAGAAGAAAAAAATAGCTCTATTATAAACTTTGGCATTGTCGAAAGAAAAAGTATTAAACCTTTTAGCCATAAAGAACTTAAAAAAAGTTTCACATTGAAAGGATAATTTATCAGCGCTCTCCAGACTATTTTGCAGTATTGTCTGGAAGAAACAACAGTTTCGACTGGAAGAAACTGTTGTTTTCTGCTGGTGGAACTTTTGTTTATTCCGCATGAAACAGATTCATTGACTGGATAAAGGGGAGAAAGTTGCAGGAACTTCCCTGTCAGAAGAGGGAAGTCCGATGGTGAGACATGCGCAGTTTGGCATGTCGCAGAGGTTTCAGTCGCTTGAGTGCCCTTGGAGTCCGACGGACATGTGAGTGCAGTTTCCGCCAGAATTTCTGGCTGAGCAGAAAGATCAGGAAGATGGTTCCAACGATACAGACCGCACCGAAAAGTTCTTTCAGGCTGGTCAGCAAAGTCTGCTGGCTTACTGCATCGTAGAGCTGCCGGAGGGAAACATCAGGAGCCCATTCTTTCACCTGGTCCATGTTCTGGCTTAACAGACCGATGTTTTCCTGTTCCATGTATTTCAGCCACCGGTTCAGGATGGCAGTACCCAACGGCGTTGCAATGCTGGTACGGATGAAGCTCAACACGCAGAGTCCCTGAAAGAAATGCTTGAACGGAACTGTCTTGGCTATATAGATAGTCAGTGAGATGTACAGCACTCCGTGTCCGATACCCTTCAGAAAATTAGGGAAATACAGACTTTCGATGTTCAGGTTGGGATGAATCAGGAAATACATGTAATACTGATAAACTACGATCAGAATAAATCCTACCGTGATCAGCAGTTTATATCCTTTGTGCAGAACGGCCTGGCGATAGAAGACAATGCCTGCACCCGCCAGAATTCCTGCAAAGACACACCAGTTCAGTGAAACGGCATTCAGCATGTCGTATTTCAGAATGGAGCGCATGAAAGTTTCCTGCAGGACGGATGAGGTGGTGAGAAAAAGGCACAGCATCAGAAACAGGAACAGGATAGTCGGGAAATGACGGTAGGTCAGTACCTGCGGATCAATATACGGGTGGCGCAATGTACACATCCGGTTGATGTTGATCAGTGTGGCCACGACGGCAGTTACCAGGCATCCGCGGATCAGCGGGCTGTCCAGCCAGTCGTAGTATTCTCCGTAAATGCAGACAAAGACAATGGCGAACAGAACGAGTGTCCACAGCAGGGCACCGGTCCAGTCTATTCCGTACAGGGGCATTTTCTTGGCCACGCGAAAGGGGCGTGTCAGGAAGAACACACAGAACCAGACCACAATCAGCAGACCGATGACCAGCCAGTGCATGTACTGCCAGTTGGCCCAGTCACTCAGATGAGTGGCTACCAGTCCCGAGAGCTGGATGCTTTCGAGTACGATGATGTAGATCACCGGATAGAATACGGAGAAGTTTCCCGAAGGAGTTACGCTCAGACGGATGTTTGAAAAACATTCAAATGTGCCCCACATGCGGAAAAATCCCGAGACAAAACAGGTGGCTACCAGAACGGCAATGTTCTGTGACTGCATGGTGATCAGGTTGCAGACAATCAGAACCGGGCAGACCGTCAGAAAGATGCGTCGTGTCGTGAAGCGGAACTTGAGCCGGAACAGGATGGGGAAGATGACCGTCATGCCGATGAATGAAGCATATCCCGCCATCATGACGTCTTCTCTCAGACATCCCAAACCACTTAACATCTGGGTGGAAGTGGGCAGGAATACTCCTCCATTGAACTGGAACACCATGGCGAAGAACAGGGACAGGAGGATACAGACCGGGGTCGGGATGAATTCCTTGAAATATAAAATTCTCGGACGTTGTTCAGACATACCTTATTTATATATTATAGCTTGACGTAACACTCTACATTCATACCGGCCCGCAGACGGTTCAGATTTTTCTGTTCGTTGTTGCCGGTAAATTCGATGCGGACAGGGATGCGCTGTTCCACTTTGACGAAGTTTCCGGCTGAATTGTCCTGAGGAATCAGTGAATAGAAAGATCCTGTGGCATCGGAGATGGAAACAATCCGTCCTTCATAAACGACATTGGGAATGGCGTCCACTTTCATTTCTACCAGCTGTCCCTGTTTCATGTCGGTAGTCTGTGTTTCCTTATAATTGGCAATCACCCATTTTTCCGTACCGTCTACCAGAGTGACCAGTGTCTGTCCCGACTGCACCAGTTCTCCTTCGTGGATGTTCTTCCGGCCGGTTACTCCGTCGGCTGTGGCACAGATGACAGTGTATGAAAGGTTCAGCTTGGCCAGATTCAGTGCAGCCTCTGCCAGTTTGATGTCCGATTCATTCTGTTCCAGACGCTGGGTCTGCTCCTGTTTGACCAGTTCCGACGACTGTTTCTGCCGGAGCAACTGTTCATAGCGGGCCTTGGCTGCTGCATATTCCGTCTGCACCCGATCGAATTGCTGGGGTGTCACCGCTTCTTCTTTCATCAGTCCCTCGTAACGTTTGTAGTCGGTTTCTGCATTTTCCAGACGGATCCGCTGCTCTTCGATGGCAGCTTCCGTCACGAAGATATTGTTCTGGGTGGTATTGATGGTGGTGTGCATGGCACTCTTGCCGGCCAGTGCATTCTGATAGTCCGCTTCTGCCTGGGCAACTTTCAGCAGATATTCCGTATTCTCAATGACTACCAGAGTATCTCCTTTCTTGACAGACTGGTATTCTTCGAAATAGATCTTCTTGATAAATCCCTGTACGCGGGTATTGATGGGACTCAAGTGTTGTTTCACTTGCGCATTGTCTGTGTATTCCACATTTCCCAGATGAATGAATTTTCCACATACCCAGCTGATTCCTCCAACCAGAATCAGTGCGATGAAAAAGTTCGGGATGGCTCTTTTCTTGTTTTTTATCATAGACTTATCGTTTGTTTAGTTCTTGTTTGAAAAATCAGAGGTTTCCGGTCAGCTTCTTGAGCAGGTAATACTGATACAGGATTCCGATCTGGTAATTGGCCAGTTGCAGTTCCATGTCCAGCTGTGTATTGCTGGCATCCAGCATATCCGTAATCAGTGCGAGTCCGTTGACATATCGCTGCCGGACAATGTTAAGGTTTTCGTGAGCCAGCTGTACACTTTTTTTCTGTGTGCGCAGACGGATATACGCTTCATTCAGATTGACGTAAGCTTCATGGATGGAGTTGCCGGTTTCTTCCACGGCCAGTTTGCGTGCCTCTTCCATTTTCAGGGCAGACAACCGTGCCTGTTTCAGTTTCTTTCCGTTCTTGAACAGCGCATCCAGATTGTAGGAAATGCCTACTCCTGCATACCAGTAGCTGAAGTTGTTGTTCAAAGGAGGAACTTCGATCAGGATCGGTCCGTTGAGATCATTGGCGGCGTGCAGGCTGATGCGTGGCCGTTTCTCGGCACGGAGAAGTTCAATCCGGTTCTTTTCCTGCTCAATCTTTACGTCGGCCAGTCTGACTGATGGCGTCAGCGGTATCTCCCGGATCCATTCCGCTTCATCCCGCTTCTCTACTGTCAGCCGGAAAAGCTCCGTTGTATCAGGCTGGATGGCTACATCCGGTTCCAGTCCGATCGTAGTAGCCAGGCGGTGACTCAGCACGTCGATCTTGTCTTTGACAGAAGTCAGTTGCAGCTCCAGACTCTGCAACTGGAGCTCGTAGCGGGTAATGTCACTCTTCAGAGCTGTACCCTGACGGTAGGATGCCCGCATATCCTTGACGAGCAGCTGAGTCTGTGCGATGTTATTCTCATATACCCGTTTCTGGTTGTTCAGCTGGAAAAGATCCAGATAATATCCGGTCAGCATGAAACGGATATCCTGCCGGTTCCGGACATACTCCAGTTCCGCTTCCTTCTGTTGCAGTTTGCTGCGGTTGATATTCCGGTTGATGGCCCCTCCGGCATAAATCACTTGTGAGGCTTTCAGCACGAATGTATTTCCGAAGTGCGGCATATCCGCATGTATGCCGTTTGAGAAGTTACGGTCGGTCATGACCCCGTCGCCGATGTAATTCAGATCCAACTGTGCCTGGATGGAAGGAAGCCGGTCATTCTTTGCGATTCTGACTCCCTGCTCAGCCTCCCTGATCGCCAGGTCATGCAGGCGAATGCTCTTGCTGTGTTGGTCAGCCAGTCGGAACATTTCGTCCAGGCTTAGCGTAAGGGGCTGGGCCGGCAAATTTGAAAATAAAAGAACAATACAATTTACAACTAATAATCTCATACCTGTTTGTCTCTGCATACTAATCTCTATTGAATCGAAAACCTGTTTTCCCGCTTTCGGGAATTTCCGGTCCGCAGGCTGCATAAAGGCCTGTCTGTGAATGCGGACGGAACAAAAAGGGTGTTATCCTTGTTTTGACTTTGCAAAGTTACGCTTTCTGTCTGGTACGGATTTTGCAGATTACGCAATAAGCTTACCATATTCTGCCAAACCGACACGGAAGAAGGTGAGTAAGGAAATATTTATTATCAACCTAAAGAATGTTTTTTATATGCACAAGTCAGGACAAAAAGACTTCATGGTTTTCATGTCCTCGGTGATCATCCGTCTGCGTAACATGGAGCGGATGGGCACCCTGCATGTCTACCAAAGCACCCAGAACCGGATAGCCGATTTCATGGGTGATCGTTCTCTTTCCTTTGAGGAAATCAATCCTTTGTGGCTTCAGGCTTTCCAGGCCTATCTTCTGGGGCGCGGACTGAACTGGAATACCATTTCCACCTACATGCGCGTCATCCGGGCCGTGTATTACCGTGCCGTTGATGAAGGAGAAGCTCCTTTCCAGCCGCGGCTGTTCCGCGGGGTCTATACCGGCACGCGGGTCAATGTGAAACGGGCTCTGAGTGAACGTACTCTGCGCAGTCTGCAGACCCCCATATCCTCTTCGCCGGATCTGGACTACACCCGTTGCCTGTTTCTGCTGCTTTTTATGTTGCGGGGGATTCCTTTTGTCGACATCGCCTACATGCGCCGTTGCGACCTGAAGGAATCCAAGCTGACGTACCGCCGTCGCAAGACAGGTACCTGGATGAATGTTCACATCGAACCCGAGGCCGAGCGACTCATTGCCCGTCTGCAAAACAAGAATCCCAATTCCTTCTATCTCTTTCCTTTTGTTACGGCAGAAGGTGAGGAAGGCTACCGTCAGTATGGCAATGCTCTCCGCCGTTTCAATTATCAGTTGAAGAAACTCTCACGCATGGTGTCAGGCTGTCCGTCTCTGAGCAGCTATTCGGCCCGTCACAGCTGGGCTACGGTTGCCAATTACCGGAACTTCCAGCCGGAGCTGATCAGCAATGCCATGGGGCACTCATCCGTGAAGGTGACAGAGACTTATTTTATGAAACATTCGGATGAAAAAATTGATGAAATGAACAGAAGTATTCTTACTTATCTATTTGTTTAAGAAGATGTTATGCGTCCGTTACTTTGTAGGTAACGGGAGTTTCATTTTTGTAAAAACAAATGTCGGGGAATTTTATAAGAAAAACAAACATAAATATATTTTTAACAACCGAATAGTATATTTTTTAACAATACGGTCTTTTTGAGCCTTATGAGAGGACAGGTATTCCGACGGATCAGGTACGGACATAAGGCTTCATACCACAAAGGTGACGCAAACCCCTGCGGAAACATGCTTCATGTCCCTTTCCGAAGATCAGGCCGATAAAGTATTCTATAAAAGGTTAAAAAGTGAATAAGAAAGGCGGCTGCCGTTACCTACAAAGTAACGGAGAAAAACCTGTTGAAAATGTCATGCTAAAAATGGGAAACATGAAGCGAATTCTAATCTTCTTAATGCTGCTTGTCAGCATTTCTTTGTCCGCGCAAGATGTGGCAGTCAAGACCAATCTTCTTTATGACGCGACAACCACCATCAATCTGGGTGCAGAAATAGGTGTGGCTCCTAAATGGACGGTTGATTTGTCAGCCAATTACAACGGTTGGACCTTTAATGACAACAAGAAGTGGAAACACTGGATGGCACAGCCGGAAGTCCGCTACTGGTTCTGTGAACGTTTCAACGGTCACTTCCTTGGTGCCCACCTGCTGGGCGGTCAGTATAACTGGGGCGGTCTGGATCTTCCTCTGGGAATCTTTGACGACCTGAAGGAGCACCGCTATGAAGGCTGGTATGTCGGGGGTGGTGTCGTTTATGGTTATCAGTGGCTGCTGGGCAAGCGCTGGAGCATCGAAGCCGCTCTGGGCGTGGGCTATGTACGTGCTGATTACGACCGCTATAAATGTCCTCACTGTGGCGAATGGCAGGACTCCGGCAAAAAGAATTACTTTGGCGTGACTAAGGCGGCCATCTCATTGATTTACATAATAAAATGATGGAGGAACGTTTGATGAAGAAACATATTATTTCTCTTGCTATACTGCTGGCATCCGGAGTTTCCGTGTTTGGCCAGAATACCACTTATCTGAGTGAGATCCGGATAACAGACCGTCAGGTTGTGAAGACTTCCGACCGTCAGGTCAATGTGAAGATGGAAGTCAGCCTCGACGAACTGGATATCAAGCGTCAGCATTCGCTCCGCGTGGTTCCGGTTATCCTTTCCGCCGACGGGACACGGGAACGGGAGCTTCCTCCTTTTGTCATCAACGGAAAAGTCCGTGACAAGGTGCAGCAGCGTATGGAAACCCTTGACGGTGTTTCTGCCAATCCCGATGCCGTTGTGACAGTCCGCAGAAAAAACGGTTCCTCCCAGGTGCTTTCCTATGATGCTTCGGTTCCCTTCCAGCGCTGGATGATCGGAGGCAATATCCAGCTGCGGGGTTATGTCACCGGCTGCGCCCTATGTGATGACGGAGATGAAACCGCAACGACAGGTGATATCCTGCCCGAAATGACACCGGAGTATTACAGCCCTGTGATGAAGCCGAAGGAAGAAATCGTTAAGCGCCGTTCTGAAACGCGGAGTGCCCGTGTGCAGTTCCGTCAGAACAGTTCGAATATCCGTCCGGATTACAAGAACAACCGTGCCGAACTGGATTCTGTCCGCCAGTCCATTCTGCTGGTCAAGGACAACAACGACCTGACTATTACCGGTATCTATGTGACAGGTTACGCTTCTCCCGAAGGTTCATTCGACTATAACATGACGTTGTCCGAACGCCGTGCGAAGTCCTTTACCGAATATATCAAAGAAGACCTGAAAGGCATTGATCCTTCCGTATACCATGTGGACTGGAAGGGTGAAGACTGGGCAGGCCTGCGTGAAGAGGTTCAGAAGCATCCCAAACTGCTGAAGATTGATGAGGTGCTGAACATCATTGACAACTGCGGTGACGACAAGGATGCCTGCGAAGAACAGATCAAGGGACTGGTGCCGCCTGAAATCTACCAGCGTCTGCTGAATGAAATGTACGGTCCGATCCGTCGCAACGAATACCGGGTGGAATATAATGTGCGTCACTTCAGTCTGGAAGAAGGCAGACAGATGATCAAGACCCGTCCGGATCTGATGAGCGTAAGCGAGATCCAGCAGGTTGCTGACAGTTACGGCAAAGGCAGTCCGGAATATGTGGATTGTCTGATGCGCGGAGCCAAGGCTTATCCGAATGATGTGACCGCAGTCAATAATGCGGCACTGGCCCTGATGGAAGCCGACCGTACGGACGAAGCCATCCGTCTGCTGGACAATGCACCGCAAGCAGGCGAACTGCTGAACCTGAAGGGAATTGCCTATTCCAAGTTGGGGGATTATGAACAGGCAGAGAAAGCATTCTCAGCAGCACAGGCCAAAGGATATACGCCTGCCGGAGAGAACCTTACACAGTTGAAGAAATATGCAGAATATATGGCTGAATAAATAGAGACTAAAATAGAAGTGTTTAATTTTAAAATTTATTGTTATGAAAATTTCAAAGAGTTTATTTCTGGCATTTGCGGGCCTGGGTTTGTTCGCATGCTCTAATGAAGATGTGACTGAAAATGGTGGTATTGAAGGAGTAAAAAATGTCGTAGTAAAAATTGATGTTGAAGGGATAAATGGCTTTTCAAGAAATGCTGGAACTCCTTCATCCGGTTCAACAGTAGCTGTTGCAGGTAGTTTAGAAGTTATTTTGGATGCAACGGCTGTAAATGGTTCCAATACCCAAACTGTTTCAATTACTGAAGGGGAAGTTGAAAATGTCGTTTTCGAAGGTGTAGAAAATCCTCAGTCAGTAACAGTAAAAGTCAATGGGTATGATGGAACTCCTTTCACAACATTAACTGAAGCTAATGTTAGTGCCTATCAAGATTTAAAGGCACCTATGTATGGACAGGCTTCAGGCGTTGTGTTATCAACTGCTTCAGCAGAAGAGAAAAAAGGAAAGATTGTGAAAGAAAAAGGTGGCAATTATTCTGTTACATTTGATTTGGAGCCAGTAGTTGGTCGACTGGAATTCTCGGGTATAGTTCATGAAACGCATGATGATCCAGACAAATGCTTGTTCACCAGTGATTTAAAGCTTAAACAGATTGATCTGGTAAATGGTAGTGATATTTATAATGAACCTTCTTTTACACAACCTGAATTATTTACTCCAGGAACTTCTTTCCCTGCAGAAAGTTGTTATGCTTATAATGTAGTAAATGGAACTCTTCCTATATTGAGATTGACTTTTAGTGATGTTAAATATTCAAATGATGGAGCTCATGCAGGTGATGTATGGGTTGGTAATCCAGAAGGTCAAGGTTATGCTGTAATTGAAAAATACAAATTAGCGGATGATACATCTGAAGAAATAAAAACAGCTTTTGGAGCTGGAATGGATAATGTAATTAGTAAGTTTCCTGCTGGATATATTTATCAGATTAGTAGTTTGACTGTAGCCGATGAAAATATTCATGGTGAGCCAACAGGTGAAGGGGTTACTTTAACTGCTACAATAACAGTTGATGCTTGGACTCTGGCTACAGGTTCTGCAGAATGGAAGTAATCTAGATACATATTTAAGTCTCGGCTAGATAAAATTCTGGTCGAGACTTACCAAAAAGTATAAAACATACAGAATATAAAAGTTAAATATATGATCAAACACTTACAGATAATCATGCTGCTTCTGGTTGCTCTCGTCCTTCCAACCAGCTGCATAAAGGAAGATATGGCCGACTGTGACAATGTGACCATCTACTTCCAGTATTTCGCTGACGGCGATAAGGACGTATTATACCAGTATATGAGCAAGGTGGACCTGTATGTTTTTGATTCAAATGGACATATACTGGGAGTCGGCTCATATAATCAGGACGAGTTAACCAAGTTTGAAGCTGTACCGTCATTTAAACTTCGTCCGGGACTGCGTTATAAAGTGGTGGCTGTAGGCAATGCTTATGACCATACAGAGGTGGTGAATTATGCAACCGAAACAGACTTTGCAAATATTTATCTTCAGGATCCGGCATGGAGTGATCCTAATGTGCCGGTAACGAATCACGACTACAATTATCTGGGTGAAAAGGAATTTGTAATGCCTGATCAGGAAGGAGTGATGTATCGTGATACAGTAACTCTTTACAGTTCACATGTGAAGGTGGACGTGGAAATTCATGGACTTCCGGCTCCAGATGGGACACGTCAGGATGCAGGAATCCCTTATCAACTGAGTTTCGAGAATTCGAATGCTCAGATTTCTTTTGAAAATGAAATTAACTTAGACGAAAAAGGTACTATCTATCCCGATTTGGTTTATGATAGTGAAAATCAATGTTATCGTACACAGAACTTAGCTTTATTCCGTATGGACTCTAAAGGAGAACTGAGTTCTGATTGTTGCGAACATATATTGGTCTTGACCGATAAGAATACGGGACAGGAACTTATTCGTGGAAATCTATATAATTATCTGGTACGTAATGCAGATGTCATTGATGTAACCAAACAGGAGGCTGAACTTCCCATTGCAATAAAATTTAGTGGTATAAATGCTGAAATTAAACTTCCGGATTGGGTAATCGTTGACGGTCAACCGGACTGGAAGTAAACCTTAGGGAGGAATGCGTATGAAGAATTTAAGAAAATATTTAGGTTTGATTTTATTTCTGTTCTTGGCAGGAATAATGAGTTCGTGTGTTAAGAGTTTAGATACTGCTGCGTCATCGGAAACTGTAACTTTAAATCTTCAGTTGGCTGGATTGAGTAGAGTTACAACAGATGCGGAAAGTGATTTTGAAAATGCACTAAATACCTTGCGTATTCTTATAACAGATGAAGCAGGTGTAGTCTTAGCAAATAGCTTGCTTGAAAATGTTACTTCGGATTCTCCTATTCGCATAGTGGGCATTCCTCGTAGTAAAATACGTGTGTATGCTTTTGCAAACGAAGAAAGCATGGGACGTAATTTTGATACGGAGTCTTTATTGAAAGATATTGATGAGAATACTTCATATAATATTGGTAATGAGAATGGAAAACTTGAACCTGATGAAATCTTGGCGCGTGCCTGGGATCGTGATGATCAGACTACATTTTTCCCATTAACTTTAGAGGAAGCGATTAAAAAGGGTGAAGGCTTGCCTATAACTGGGTGTTATGGTGTAAAAAAAAGTGATGAATATCACGATGATGGAAATCCTCTGGATTTGACAAATAATGAGGAAATAATAGAGAAAAATATTACGATTCATCTGGTAAGATGTGTCGCAAAGATTGTGGTAAATCTTACTAATAATACATCTTCTTCTATTGATTTGAATAGTGTGATGTTTGGTCGTTTCTTCCCCAATAAAGTATATTATTATCGACATACAGAAAATGATGTTCAAACCCCTAATAATACTGAACTTACTTATCATAATTTTGATTTTGAGAAAGTTTCAAGTTTGAATGTAGGTGAGAATGCGAATGTCCTAACTTATTATTTATATCCTTCCAGTACAGATAATAGTGATGATTATTATCGATTCAGTATAGCTTTAAATACAACGAACCTTTCGGCTATTAATGGACAATATAAAGAATTTTTCAAGACAGAAGATACTTCTAGGACAATATTGGGACGGAATACTATTTTGACAGTAAATGGTACTATAAATCCAAGTTCTTTTACTGTCTCTAGTAAGCTTAATGTGAAAATTGAAGACTGGGATCCTAAAGGTGATATGAATATAGAGTTCAATTAAAAATGATGTGTTATGAAGAAAGTGATATATATATATTTGGCTTTGTTACTCGTTTGTTTTAGTGCATGTCAGGAGGATGATTATTTTTCATCTGCTTCAGGGGAAAAAGTTCTGTTATCTTCTTTAAGTTTTCGATTGAGTGATGTTATGTCGAAAAAAATGGTACTTTCACGGGCCGATGCTGATAAGCCGATATTAACAAATTTGACTCTATTTATTTTTTCAGAAGGATATAAAGTGTCAGTTGTTGATATCCCTCAGGAACAAATAAAAGCTTCTACTCAAGGGAATGACTATGATTATGAGGTTACAGGGGCATTTGAGGCAAATACAGGTGAAAATACTGTATATGCTTTAGGAAATACTTCAAGTGCATATTATAATAGTCAGACTCTTTTAGATGAATTAAAAAAGATTGAGTCAGAAGATGATTTTAAAAAGAAATTATTTGCAATTAATTCAATCTATGCAACAAATCAGTCTTTACCTGTTTCTATTTCTTCTATATTTCTAACAGGAGAGGGGACGATTCAGGTTTCTGGAACGGGAGCTGATGCACAGGCAACAGGTACGATTCTTTTGAAACGTCCTATTGCAAGTATTGAGTTTACTGTCAATACTACAGCAACAATTAGTAACAATTCTATTGAATTTATACCTCAAACATATAAGATATATAACGTATGTCAGAATGCATTGGTCATTTCCGATAATGATATTGTACCTGTGGTGGATGAACGTCAGTATTATGATACCCAGGAATTTACGACATGGGCTAATAAATATGATAATGATAATAACGTTATTGCTAAGACTTGTCAGTTCTACTTACCCGAAAATATTCAGTCGAAAATTAATGATATAGGCGAAAAAGAATATTCAAAGCGTGATGAACGTGATCCAGATACTCATGAGTGGAAGTTTGCACCTGAGAAGAGTACATATGTTGTTATATCTGGAACTTATTCAGAAAAAGATCAGAATGGTACGTTGGTAAATCAAGGAACTACTTCTTATACAATTCATTTGGGAGATTTTAGTAACATGGGAAGCATGGATAACTTCTCCGTGGAACGAAATGCCCGTTATCAATATAATATAACTGTACAAGGAGTTACGAGTATTATCACGGAAGCTAAAAAAGAAACAGGAGATGGTGATCAACCTGGGGCAGAGGGTATTATTATAGGAAATGAAACTGCTTCTGAGATTTTTGATTTGGATTGTACGTATGAACAAATGATTGTTTCGTATGATTTAGCCGCAATAAAGGAAGCAATATTAGAGGATAATTCAGAACTGACTCAAGATGAAAAAATAGCTAATGCTTTTATCCTGAAGACTTCTACTCCGTTTGATTTAAGTGGATCTGAATATATTCGTCCTTATGCGATAGCGCATGAAGTATCAAGTGAACGTCTTGATCAAGAGAAAAAAATTGCTGGTTTAATGGATTATAAGTGGGTTTATTTTTGCTCACAAGCTAGTTCTTCCCAACTCTCTCCATATCCTGGAGATGGAAATGTTAGTCTTATAGATCCATATGACTTGTGTGTTAAGTTAGGTAATTTAGTGGCAAAACTGCTCAATGGTGAAGATATATCTACTAATGATCAGGGAATTACTGTATCATCTGATAATAAAGTATATTTTACAGCCTTTGTGAATGAATATTATTATGATACAGATCCTCTGAGTGGGAAGAGTGTGAATTGGGCCACTTTTACTAGACAAAATGATCGTACTATGACTATAGCCAGTGATATGAATATTAGTCCTGATGGGTATAGTATTTATGCGAAGGCTCGTACTTCTATTTCTCAACGTTCTATTCAGACATTTTATAATGCATCAGTAGCAGGCACTGTTAATGCAATAGGATTGGAAACGTATTGTGAGAATAGTTCGTTCTTAGATTATGATCAGTATTCTTGGAATCGATGGTCGGGAAAAGGGACCTCAGATGTTAATGGAAGGAAAAACATGATCGATTTGGTTGGAATAAACAGTAATTCTAAATGGAACAACTATGTTAATATCAAAACTAATGGATATTTGACATCTTCTCAAAGTTTGAAGCATAAAATAGAAAATAATAAATCATTGAATAATCCTCATCCTTTTTATGCATGCTTAAGTCGTAATAGAGATTTGAATGGCGATGGTAATATAGATGATAATGAAGTCAGATGGTACTTAGCATCTGGTGATCAGTATGCAAGATTACAAATAGGTAGTGCGGCGATGTCAGATGCTGCTAAACTTTTTCAAGGAGATAAAACGAAGCTAAGAACAAATTATCCGAATGCCTTTTTTGAGGATGGAGCTTTGTATTATACAAGTACTTATTCATCTTCTTCAAAGGGAGATACCAGACAAATGTTATGGGCTGCTGAAGTTGGAGCTTTTGGGGCAAGAAAGGAAAACCAAAATTATATTTATAAAGGATTGGTACGTTGTGTAAGAAACTTACCTAGTGAAACGATAAAGGAACAACAGTCCAGTCAGACAGTAGTTGGTGATGATGCATTAGGAGATGTTTCTTACGATCAATCAAAAGGAGATTATGTTTTTGATTTTGGTGATCGTTTGGATCCTCGTATCTATCGCTCTGCTCTTCAATATGGACCGTACGCTCCGCATTACGAGGAACCAGCATTGGATAATATGGCCGATTTGAATCGTTTGCCTCAGGGATTTGTTGTAGCGAAAAATGATGTGAATTCTGGTGCAACGTACTTAGCATCAAATATTTGGAAGGGTTATCTTGATCCTTGTGCAAATTATAGCCAAACAGGAGATGATCAAAGTTATCGGGGATATTGGAGAGTACCAAATCTACGTGAAATGATGGTTTTAGCGACTAAAGCTTCAGTTTTAGGAATAACGAGTGGCTATTATGCTATTTCTACAGGATTCTCGGGAAAAACAAATGATCGTCCAGGCTTTTTATATAATGCAGCCAGTGGCTTTGTAACAACGCAAGGAGAATCTTATGTTAAAGTTCGTTGCGTGCGTGATATGATTAATGGTAAATAAATTGGGAGGCCGAAAAGGTCTTATGTATATGAATAAATGTATATATATAATTATATTTTTACCATTACTTTTTGCTTGTCAGGGGAAAAATAAGGGAGAGACTAAGTTTTCAAGGGATAGAATAAGTGTTGAGGAAAGCTCACATGGCTCCTTCCCTTTCCCCGAAATCCCCGCCATGCTCACGCAGCCGGAGGAGCGGAAATCTTACTTGCTGGAGCATTACTGGGATCGGTTCAACTTTGGAGACACGACGCTGGTCAACAACCGGGAGGTGACGGAACAGGGCTTTGTCAACCAGATTTCCCTGCTGGCCGACGGGGCGACGCCTGAGAAGGTGATTCGGGAAAGCCTGAAGAACTGGTGTTCGCGGTTCATGCCGGAAGCGCAGGCACGACGGGTGATGATGCAGCTGGCCGACGATTATCTGTACAATCCCAATTCACCATTCTACAACGAGGGGTTGTATGGAGTGTATCTGGAGACGATGCTGGAGGTGTTGCCTGAAGAAGATGCCCGGAGATCGTCGTTTGATTTCAAGCTGAGGCTGCTACAGCGTAACAAGGTGGGGGATAAGGCAACAGACTTTACCTATTACCTGCCGGACGGACAGAAGAAATCGCTGGCAGCGACCTCCGCCAGGGGGAATCGCCTGCTGCTGGTGTTCTATGATCCAGAATGCGAGTCGTGTCACGAGGTACTTCGCGAAATGACGGCTGATGCATCACTGGCCGGAGCTGTGAAGGCGGGACGCGTAACGGTGCTGGCCGTATATACTGAAGGCAATCAGGATGCCTGGCGAAAGGGACTGGCTGATATGCCGGAAGGATGGATCATCGGAACCGACCGTCAGAAGGTGAAGGAAGAGGCTCTGTATGACCTGAAAGCGATGCCGTCGCTTTATCTGCTGGACGGACAGAAGCGGGTATTGCTGAAGGATGCACCGCTGGGTCAGATCCGTGAAGTGTTGGGCCTTGCCGTGAAGTGAGAGAGTTCAAGTTTTATGAAGAAATATTCGCTGTGAAGCGAATTCCTGCCCTTCGCTTAGCGTAGCGGAGGGGTGCTTATTTTTTTACAATAAACATTTTTTGGTTGAGAGAGGGTGTGTCAAAATTCCCTGATTCTTAAAAAATCACAAAGCCCTGACTTTCAC